>Ga0228535_1001204_pt1 | contig 45339 bp, 33 predicted proteins | sample SJ1metagenome_FD_168457 | JGI IMG/M metagenome (GOLD analysis project Ga0228535, IMG submission 168457) | Enriched culture of PCE-dechlorinating microbial communities from Ithaca, New York, USA - SJ1 | ecosystem: Engineered > Modeled > Simulated communities (microbial... > Unclassified | place... | reverse complement strand
TTGCTCATTGTAGTATTATATTGTCGAAAATACAAAACTACAAAAAAAAGTGCATAGGATGAAAATCCGATTTTTGTCCTTGCACTTTTACTTTATCTAATGATTTTTATCGGACAACAATGATTTTTAATGATACTGTAAATGACACTGTAAAATCTCAAAATGACACTGTAAATGACACTGTATTTTTATTGATCAAGCAAGACAATAAAATGACGGCTAACGAAATCAGCGAACGATTGAAAATAAGTTTAAGTACCGTAAAACGAAAAATCAAAGAGCTTAGAGATAACGGGAAACTGAAACGTATTGGTAGTGATAAAACATAGCCATGGAAAGTAATCGAATAAAAGGACAAAGCGACGTTAATTTATCACTTACATAAAATCATTTTATATAATCGTTGAATGTATAATAAATGTTTATATATTTGTGTTTTGTATAACAAGAAAGGTTTTAGATATAAAGAAGTTATGGGCAAGCCGCAAAAAATAACTCGTTTTTTGATTTAAGTAATAAAAATCAACAAGCAAAACAAAGAAGTGTATCAAGTCTCAGCAACAAAAGAAACAATACAAAATTTGTACGACAACATGGGAAGTAATTTTTCATGTTTTGTTTCGTTACTTTGCGACTACGTTAGCTCATTGGAAAGTATAGAGAAATTAAATGTTAGTGAGTCTGAAAACTTAGAAATTAATAGTTTGTGGAAGACACTGTTGAAACTACAAATATTTTCTTTGATTATTAATCTGGATTTAAGTACATTTCTTAGAGCTAATTTTCGAACCACATCTAATCCCGAAAAGCGATGTAATCTAAAATACGTGAATGTAATAACAATTGAAGGATATAGCTATTTATTTGGTTTTGGAGAAGATAAGAAAAACGCATTCTGGAATTTAATCAAAAATCTTGCAAAGCATATAAATGATAATGAGTTTATTGCAGATATTGATGAAGTTGAACAACGAGCCAAAGAATTTGAAAATATTTTTGCAAAACGTGAAGATAGGGACAATAGAAATTTGACGATTCACTATGATTCAGATCCAATAAAAGTCCATAGTTATTTATCCCAAATAAGTGAAGAACAAGAAACAATAAGAACAAGTGCTTTTCTAAAGATATTAGATGATATAACAATTTTCATAAAAAAATATATCCAAAAGTTTCAAATACCACTTATATGTTCAACTAATAATTATGAAATTGATATATGGGAAAAAATTAACTACTTTCCTGACAATAATAAATTATTTAATCAGCTTGATGAGAAGTTAGTTCATTTTGCAGAACAATTAGACAATATTATTGCACAATGTAAGATTCCTATGTTAGTACAAGAAAAACTTAATCTGGATAGTACCTTTTCTGCTGGTCTCCAACCATTGGTTCAAACAATCTATCCAGGGATTCATGTGTTTTTTATTTATTTAGATTTGGCAAGTACAGTAAGAGCCTATTTAAGCTCTGAATCTTATCTTGAAAAGCAATTTAATCTACGGCGTATTAACATCATTGTTTATGAGGGATTCAAACACCTCTATGGATACAACGGTTGTGACTATTTAAAATCTTTTTGGTATAAAAATACCAATGAAGTTTTAAAAGAGTCAACAAATACTGCCCAATTAGATACATTAGCTATTACAGAGCATAACTTAAAAAAAATATCTTTAGATAATGATATTAATGATGCACGGTTAAGAGAGTGTTTTGTACATTACAGGTATAAAGAGAGAGATAATGTTATTACATTATTTCATGCTTTGATTAAATCTAATCCTTTGATTGAGATGAATAAATCTTTGAAACTCTTAAATATACTTCCTAAGTTATTAGCAGTAATCACTGAGTCTATGAGTTTTAAACATAACTTAGAGCAGGATAAAATAAAATTATCAAACAATAAAACATTAGATCAGATTGATAATATACTCTCAATGATTGAGCAAACAAAGATTGACCCAGAAAAGAAACAGCAATTTATAAATAGTATCAATAATATTAAGAACTTATTATTGTAATCCCAAACTGTTAAGAATTGATTGTCTAACAGTGTGTTAAACTATATTTTCAATTTATAACTTTCGACAAAATATAATACTTTTGACTAATATAAAACAGACTAAGGCTATAATAAAACAAGAAAAACTGCACATAATCAACGACTAACAGCTAACACACACTAAGCGTAACCCTATCGGGTATACTATTTAGTACCCACCGTTATGTGCCATATTAAAATAAAAAATAATTTGTAGAGATACCAAAAGTTGGTATATTTGCAAACACAATAAATAACAAACAATTATGACAAAGAATACTTAAATTTTACTTGGTGAATATTTATAGAATTTTATAAACGAGAAAGTTAAATCAGGTAAGTTTGCGTCTGCAAGTGCAGTTAGCGATCAGGCTGAAACAACAGCAACTTCAAAAATTAAAGTGATGAATTTAATTACAATTCGAGAATACGAACTGAATGACAAAGATGAAGTGCTTAATTTAATAAGATTAAATACACCTGAATATTTTGCGGTTGATGAGGAAAAAGACCTAAAAAGATATTTAGAGAATGAAATTGAACTTTATTATGTGTTAATATATGACGAAAAAATTGTTGGTTGTGGTGGAGTTAATTTTACAGACGACAAAACAATAGGCAAAATTAGTTGGGACATTATCCATCCTGACTATCAGGGTAAATCTTTGGGAACAAAATTATTAAAACATAGAATAGATAAACTTCACTCAATAGACAGCGTTCAAAAAATAACGGTTAGAACCTCACAAGTTGCCTATAAATTTTACGAAAAACAGGGTTTTGAGCTATTTGAAATTAAAAAAGATTATTGGGCAGATGGATTTGATATGTACAATATGGAATACAAGGATAGTGAAAACAGACTGAACAAAACAAACGTCAAGCTACAAAACGTTGTACGAACAGCTTTACGTTTATTTGAACAACAAGAAAACAAGGCAACGATGCTTGTGAATGAATTAAAAGCAGGAGAGAAATCTGGAATAATCAGTAATTTTGATAGAGAAAAAGCACTTAATAAAATTCTTCACCAAAGTATGGATGTAGAAGAACGAACGAATAAATAAATAAATAAAATTTGACACATAACACACTATAAGCGTACCTCATATCTTGCGTGACTACTGCATACACCATATAAAAAATGAACCCATAAACTAAATATTAGTAAAGGAGCCCATTTATATTTCAATTGTGTTACCCTCGTTAGGGACGTCTGAAAAAATATTCCCTATCCGACTATGACTGCGATTGTAAATTTACATTACAACGCCAAATATCTTTCAGCTTCAATAGCAGCTTGGCAACCTGTTCCGGCAGCAGTAATAGCTTGACGATAATGTGGGTCGGCAACATCACCTGCTGCAAATACTCCGGGTACATTGGTTCTGGGAGTGCCAGGTATGGTTTTTATATATCCTACTTCATCTGTTTCAACCCAAGGTTTGAATATGTCAGAGTTTGGCTGGTGACCGATTGCTAAGAAGAAACCATCGATTTCTATATGTCTATGCTCTTCGTCTGATTGTCCTCTACGTTTTACTAAATTAGCACCTTGTACAACTCTCTCGCCTGTTAACCCAACAGTTTCGTGCTCGAATAAAACTTCAATTTTAGGATTTTTAAATACTCTTTCTTGCATAATTTTAGATGCACGTAAAAATGGTTTGCGCACAATCATATAAACTTTAGAGGCTAAGCCCGAAAGATAAATTGCTTCTTCACATGCTGTATCTCCACCTCCAACAACCGCTACCTTCAAATTACGATAGAAAAAACCATCGCAAGTGGCACATGCAGAAACGCCTGAACCTGAATATTTTGTTTCATCGGGAATACCCAAATATTTAGCTGTTGCACCGGTCGAAATAATAAGCGTATCAGTTTCAATAACCTTTTCGCCATCTATGGTAACTTTGTAGGGCGCACTCGATAAATCAGTTGCAGTAGCATGACCAAAACGTATATCTGCACCAAAACGTTCAGCTTGTTTTTTTAAGTCAACCATTAATTCCGGACCGGTAATTCCTTCAGGATAACCAGGGAAATTCTCAACTTCATTAGTTGTAGTCAACTGACCGCCCGGTTGCATACCTTCATATAAAACCGGTGATAAATTTGCTCTCGAAGCATAAATTGCAGCTGTATAACCAGCAGGACCTGAGCCTATTATAAGGCATCTAACTTTTTCATTCATGTTTATGTATATTTATTATTTACTAATCATTATATATTGTCAATTGTCAATTGTCAATTGTTATTCACCTCAAATCATTCACAACAGCATCTCTAACTTTCGATTTATCAAATTTAAAAACTTCGGGCTTTACATTGACACCCTTCTGATAATTAGTGAATTGAATAATATTTTGTATGCCATTCTTATATTCAATCATTATACTTTGTAAATCTTCAGTAGTCTTATTGATTTGAATAATAACCTTATTAAAATCTGCTTTCTTGTTTTTTGCTGTTAATTCAATAACATGATTTTGAGGGTTTTTGATTTTGCTGAATTGAATCTGACTTGCAGCTTTAAATGCCGATATTATGGCAATCGGATTTATTTGAGCTAATTCGTCAGCTTCAGGTTCAGAGATATTTACCTCATTCGACTCTTTCATATATGCCCATTGGGTTTTACCGTCGAACCATACTTTCAATTCGTTCGATTCAAGGAAAAATTGATTTGCTCTCAAGACAATCTTTCCGGAAATCAGTTGCGAATTTACACTATTTTTTTCTGAAACCTTAATAGTAAAATCCGACTGTATGGTCTGTTTCTGAAATGAGTTGATGAAGTTGTCTGTAAGTTGTTCAGCATCAGTGTTATTCTGAGAGAAGCTGACCGAAATAGAGTTTATTAATAGTAATATAGAAAGTATATATTTTGTCGAGTTCATACTTTTACAAGTTCTTTAAAATCTGTTCTAAATGGTATTCATCCATCACTAATACCTGTCGTGCTTTGCTACCTTCATTTGGTCCGATAATACCCGCAACTTCCAACTGATCAACAATCCTGCCGGCTCGGTTATAACCAATCGAGAATTTTCGTTGAATATTGGAAGTAGAGCCTTGTTGAGTGCTAACTATCAATCGTGCAGCATCTTCAAACAAAGGATCGCGTTTACTCATATCGATAGCTCCAACATCTATGCTTTCACCGTCTGCACCAACATATTCAGGTAAGTAAAATGCAGTTGGATATCCCTGCTGAACTGTAATATGATGAACGATATTTTCAACTTCGGGAGTATCTACAAAAGCACATTGAACACGTATCAATTCATTACCGGATGTAAATAACATATCACCTCTACCTACAAGTTGATTTGCACCCTGTCCGTCGATAATAGTGCGTGAGTCGACCAAAGATGATACCTTGAAAGCTACTCTTGCAGGAAAATTAGCTTTAATAACACCTGTAATAATGTTAACAGATGGACGCTGTGTAGCAATAATCATGTGTATACCAACAGCTCGTGCTAATTGTGCTATTCGTGCAATGGGCAGTTCCACTTCTTTACCAGCCGTCATAATTAAATCTCCAAACTCATCGATGATAACAACAATATAAGGCAAAAACTTATGACCTTTTTCGGGATTTAACTGACGATTTATGAATTTCTCGTTATACTCTTTAATATTTCTGACATGAGCCTTTTTCAGTAAATCATATCGATCATCCATTTCATGACATAGCGAGCTAAGTGTTTCTACGACTTTGGTTGTGTCGGTTATTATAGCATCTTCACCATCAGGCAATTTAGCTAAATAATGCTTTTCAATATCGCCATAAATATTAAACTCAACCTTCTTGGGGTCAATTAGTACAAACTTCAATACTGATGGATGTTTCTTATATAATAAGGATGTGATAATTGCATTTAATCCTACTGATTTACCCTGACCTGTTGCTCCGGCGACCAATAAGTGAGGCATCTTGGCTAAATCGACCATGAAAATCTCATTGGTGATAGTTTTGCCAAAAGCAATAGGTAACTCAAACTTAGATTCCTGAAATTTCTTGGAAGCAATGACGGAATGCATTGAAACTATTTGTGGGTCGGCATTTGGAACTTCAATACCTATTGTACCTTTACCCGGAATAGGAGCAATAATACGAATGCCTGTTGCTGCTAAACTAAGCATAATATCGTATTCGAGATTACGAATTTTCGATACACGAATACCTTCTTTTGGCACTATTTCATATAATGTAATTGTAGGACCAACTGTAGCTTTAATGCTTTTTATCTCAATGCCGTAATGCTGAAGCGTTGTAGTAATGCGTTCTTTATTAGCAGTTTGCTCCTTCATATCTATCTGAGTCCCATTCTCGCTGCCATACACTTTTAGCAAATCAAAAGTAGGAAACTTATAATGCGATAAATCTAATGTCGGGTCGTACTGACCTAATTTATCTAAATTATATGAAGGATCATCATTTTCATCATTTTGAATTGAATTAGCGTCTAATGTTTTATTTTCTTCATTGATATGAGGTTTTTCAATTTCAAATAGTACGTCGGAAGTTGATGATATTTCATCTTCAATTTCTTCTTCAGAGTCGTCTTTTGAAGAATCTCGCAGCCAATCTTCAGGTACTATTTCTGTACCGATAGCAACACTAAATGAATCATCATCTATGTTATCTTCAATTATATCAGTATCCGGAGTTTTGCTTTTTCGAGAGAATAAATTTCTTAAAAATACAATTGTCTGAGCCGTAACAAGGATGCCGTAAACAAGTAATGATCCTGCAAGACTGAGTATTAGCCCTAATTCCCCAATATAAGACACTATCCATTTACTTGCTACAACGCCATGTTTTCCTCCAAGATAAAAGAAAATCTGAGGTTTGAAATAAAAGTCTACAAAACCTAATGCTGCAGAAAGCCAAATCAACCAAAAAGCGGAATGAAAAAAAGCTTTCCACAATGGAGTAATCCTTTTTTTCAGGAGACTGAATGAAAGTACAACAGAGAAAAAGACAATGGCAAATGAGCTAATCCCAAAACCTTCATGTATAATTTTGTGAGAAATATAAGCACCGGCAACAGAAGCAGCATTTTTTATTTCGTTTCTTGAGTTGTTTAATTCACTTAAACTAAGCTCCATTTTACTCTGATCTTCGGCTCCTGTAAAGAAATATGAGGTCATGCCAACAAAACAGAATATTGTGAAAAGAAGAATAATCAAACCTATGGTGAAGCGTAATCTTTCGCCTGTAATAAATCCCACAAAGACCTGCCAAGCACCTTTTTCATTATTTTGCTGTTTAGCTTTTTTAGGTGCTTTTTTCCTGGGTGTTTCTGAAACACTTAAAGGAATTGTTTTGGTTTCGTTTGCCGGTCCGGTCTTAATTCTATTTGGCTTTTTTGGTGGCATAATTTTACATTTCTTATCTGATATATTTCTAATTTGCAAAAATAACAAAAAAACTATGCATTAATTCTTTTATTTGACATAATTTTACGGAAAAATATTTATTGTGGATTTATTTATGAATGTTTTAAAAACCACTTCGCTTTCAGTAGGTTATAAAGATAGTAAAAAAGACGTTGTTATTCAACATAATTTGAATCTTTATGTCAACAAAGGCGAAATGGTTTGCTTGATTGGTCCAAATGGCAGTGGAAAGACTACTTTATTGCGCACTTTGTCGGGTTTACTGCGACCATTATCAGGCAAGTCATACATTAATAATATTGATGTTCAAAAAATTTCTTCCAGAGAAAGAGCTTTATTGATTGCTTTGGTTCTCACTGATAGAGTTGATATTGAAAATGCAACGGTTGAGTCTATTGTTTCAATGGGACTGCATCCACACACAAGTTGGTGGGGTAAAATCAATAAACAAATTAATAGTGTTGTAGAAAGTGCAATAGAAATGGTGCATCTTGAAAAAAAAGCACATTCATTGCTTTCAGAGTTGTCGGATGGAGAACGTCAGCGGGTTATGATAGCAAAAGCATTTGTTCAGGACACACCTATAATTATACTCGATGAGCCAACAGCACATCTTGATTTGCCGAACAGAATAGAAATTATGTTGCTGCTACATAAGTTAGCCCATGAAACTGGGAAGACCGTGCTTATATCGACACATGAACTTGATATTGCATTGCAGGCGGCAGACAGGGTGTGGTTAATGACGGAAAACGATGGAGTAGAGGTTGGTGTTCCTGAAGATCTTGTGCTAAATGGGAAATTTACCGAGACTTTCAAAAGTGATAATTTTATTTTTAATCCAACAAATGGGAATTTTTCCATGAATTATTCGTTGACGAAGAAAGTGTCGGTATTTGGAGATAAGACCAAGATGTATTGGACTTTAAGAGCTTTAGCACGTGCGGGTTATTTGGCTGAGGCTGATGCAAAACCAGCAATCACCATTGAAGATAATTGCTGGAAAATAGAAAATGAAAAATTTTACTCTATTGAAGAACTGTTGAATGGTTTATCTAACTCCATTCATTAGCTTTAACATGAATTTGTTGAGTGATATTAAAACTATCCCGCAGAAAATAACAAACAAAGCAACATATAAGAAAATCTTACCGGCACCCATCGATTCTACGGAAGAAGCAAGGAAACCACCTACAATATTTGCTACAAACGAAGATAATAGCCAAACGCCCATCAATACAGAAGCTAATTTTGGAGGAGATAGTTTAGTTACGACCGATAATCCGACCGGTGATAAGCACAGTTCACCTAAAGTATGGAATAAATATGTAAGTACTAACCATATTAAACTTGCCTTTACAGTAATATCGTCTATATCACCACCTCTTTGAGCTACAGCAGCAAGCATAAACATAAAACCGACACCTAAAATTATCATTCCTGTACCCATTTTTATCGGTGTACTGATTTTTTTACCGATTTTTGAAACCCAAAACATTCCGAATAATGGTGCTAAAGTAACAATAAATAAAGGATTAACCGATTGAAACCATGCTGTAGGAATTTCATATCCGAACACTACTCTGTCGACATATCTATCTGTATATAAACTTAATGATGATCCGGCTTGTTCAAACCCAGCCCAAAAGAATATTGCAAACACGAATATTATAAAAATAGCAACAATCCTTTGCTTTTCCTCTTTTGTCAAAGGCTTTTTAGTATCTACAACCTCATCGGTACTAAGAGCTGAAGCTTGTAAAGCTCCGGGACGACTACCTAAATTACCTAAATATTTCTTTGCTAAAGTATTGAACAATAGCTGTCCAAAGAACATTCCTATAGCAGCAGCCAAGAATCCATACCTGTAACCATAACTGATTACTCCTGTTTCATGAGTGGAAGAGAAAAGATTATCGGTAAGATAACCGATAAGTAAAGGCGCCATAAATGCTCCTAAGTTAATTCCCATATAGAAAATTGAAAATGCTGAATCCCTTCTTTCATCACCATCTGCATATAAACCACCAACAAGTGTGGAAATATTTGGCTTGAAAAATCCATTACCGATTATTAATAATCCTAATCCGGTGTACAATCCTGCATGGGTATTAAATGCAAATAAAGATAGCTGTCCAAGCATCATAGTGATACCACCAATAGTAATTGCATGCCGCTGACCAATATACTTATCAGCAATCCAGCCTCCTATCAAAGGAGTAAAATAAACAAAACCGGTGAAGAATCCATAGATTAAACTTGCATTTTGTGCACTGATATTTAATCCTCCTTCGAAATAAGTCTTGGTAAGATATAAGATTAAGATACCTCTCATCCCATAATAGCTGAAACGTTCCCACATTTCAGTAAAGAACAACAAATAGAGTCCTTTAGGATGCCCTTTTTTACGTTTTACTTCTGTCATTATTTTAATGTGTTTATTGCCTTTAATAAAAAAGCAGGTGCAAAAATAACAAACATGTTTGAATATGCAATACTTATTCATTTTTGTTAAGATTGTTATTTTTTTTACATTGAAGTAACAAAAAAATTGAAAAATGCGAAATAAATAGAAAATATTCGTATATTTGCACCGTTTTATGACTTATCGTTAGTAAAGACATATATTTAGTGTCAAAATGATAAAGTGATGAGCGGGTATTAGTTTGATTATATAATATTATTTATCCTCGTTAAAAGATAAATAGTAAAACAATAAATTACATATAAATTTTTTTTTATGAACATCGAAAACATTATTTCGTCACTTGAGGCAAAGCATCCCGGAGAAAAAGAGTACATTCAAGCAGTAAGGGAAGTATTATTAACAATTGAAGATGTGTATAATCAGCATCCTGAATTTGAAAAAGCAAAAATTATTGAAAGAATAGTTGAACCCGATAGGATATTTACATTTAAAGTGCCATGGGTCGACGATAAAGGAGAAATACAAATTAACTTAGGCTATCGCATTCAATTTAATAATGCCATTGGTCCATATAAGGGAGGATTAAGATTTCACTCAACCGTAACCCCTTCAATTTTAAAGTTTTTAGGCTTTGAACAAACATTTAAAAATGCGCTAACAACTTTACCTATGGGAGGTGCTAAGGGTGGTTCTGATTTCGACCCACATGGTAAATCGGATACTGAAGTAATGCATTTTTGTCAGGCTTTTATGCTTGAATTATGGAGAAATATTGGTTCTAAAACAGATGTCCCGGCAGGTGATATAGGAGTAGGAGGACGCGAAATAGGATATATGTACGGTATGTACAAGAAGTTAGCTCGTGAAAATACAGGTGTGCTTACAGGTAAAGACATGGAAATTGGAGGGTCATTAATCAGACCTGAAGCAACAGGTTTCGGTGGATTGTATTTCGTAAAACAGATGCTCGAAACTGCAGGAGAAACAATCAAAGGCAAAACAATTGCACTTTCAGGTTTTGGGAATGTAGCTTGGGGAGCAGCTTTAAAAGCCAACGAAATGGGAGCTAAAGTTGTAACTATTTCAGGGTCGAAAGGCTATGTGTATGATGAAAATGGAATATCAGGTGAAAAGATAGAATATATGTTGGAAATGAGGTCTAAAGGAATTTCTTTAGCTGAATTTGCTGAAAAATATGGAGCTAAGTATTTTCATGGAGAAAAGCCATGGGGAGTTAAAGTTGACATTGCCCTACCTGGTGCTACACAAAACGAATTAGACGGAGAAGATGCTGCAAAATTGATCAAGAACGGAGTAATATGTGTGGCTGAATTGTCAAATATGGGTTGTACACCGGAAGCAATTGATTTATTCATCGAAAATAAAATTTTATACGGACCGGGAAAAGCTGCAAATGCAGGAGGAGTTGCAACTTCAGGTTTAGAAATGACTCAAAATGCAATGCATATAAGTTGGACAGAAGAAGAAGTTGATGCCAAATTAAAACAAATTATGTCTGACATTCATTGTCAGTGCGTTAAGTATGGTACAGGGCCAGATGGTTACATCAACTATATGAAAGGTGCAAATGTCGCAGGATTCTTGAAAGTCGCAAAAGCCATGTTGATACAAGGAGTAATTTGAAAATGATAGTGATTTTGTGATAGATATGACAGACTATATGAGTTTTGACAGATAAGCAAGTAATTAAAATTAATTAAAACAGCTTACATCGTTAAGCAGGTTTAAATGTTAAAATTCAAATGTTAAAATACACCAAATCAAACTGACAGAAGTTCATATAGGAATAACTTTTGACTAATTTAGTGCCGGTTTTTAAAAATCCGGCATTATTTATTTATTTAAAATATTACACTTATGAAAAGGAATAAATTTTTTCAGATTATTGGCTTAATTATCTTGGTTGTTTCAGTTACGATTGCTACAAATTATGTTATTAATAAGCCGTCAATCGATGATGGTAAGACTACATCTTCATTTGATAAAGTTCCTGCAAGTTATGCAAGTTTCAAAAATTCGTCAGGTGCAGGTGATACTGATTTTACGGTAGCTGCGGAATTAACAGTCAATGCGGTTGTACACGTAAAGGTAAAATCGGAAGTTCAGGGAATGAGAGGGTACAGTGGAGACCCATTTTTTGAGTATTTCTTCGGACCTCAATATCGTCAGCAGCAACCACAAATAAGAGAAGGTGCAGGTTCAGGAGTTATAATTTCAGAAGATGGTTATATTGTAACCAACAATCACGTTATTGACAATTCCAAGGAGATCGAAGTGGTGCTAAATGACAAAAGGACATATACTGCAAAGGTTGTAGGTGCAGATCCTAACACCGATATTGCATTGTTGAAAATAGAAGAAAAAGATTTACCTTATATAATATTCGGAAATTCAGATGATTTAAAAGTAGGCGAATGGGTATTGGCAGTTGGAAATCCTTTTAATCTGACCTCGACAGTTACCGCCGGTATAGTGAGTGCAAAAGCTCGTAATATCAATATTCTTAATGCAGCAATGAAAATAGAATCATTTATTCAGACAGATGCTGCGGTAAATCCTGGTAATAGTGGGGGAGCATTAGTCAATACTAAAGGAGAATTAATAGGCATTAATACGGCAATAGCTTCGCAAACAGGTTCATATGCAGGTTATGCTTTTGCGGTGCCTTCAAGTATAGTTCAGAAAATTGTATCTGATGTTCGACAATTTGGTGTTGTTCAAAGAGCTGTTTTAGGAGTAGAAATCAAAGATATCGATGCTGAACTTGCTAAAGACAAGAAGATTAAAACTTTTGATGGAGCTTATGTAGCGAGAGTTGTAGAAGAAAGTGCAGCAGAAAAAGCCGGAGTTAAGACAGGTGATATTATCACTAATGTGAATGGTGTAGATGTAAAAACCGTAGCCCAACTGCAAGAACAGGTAGGCAGGTATCGTCCGGGTGATAAAATAACTGTTGATATCCTACGAGATAATAAAAAGCAGACATTAAATGTTGAACTTAAAAACAGGCAAGGAAACACAAATATAGTTTCAGCAGATGTAGATGTTGATATATTGGGTGCAACTTTCAAAAAGATTGATGATAAAGTAATGCAGAAATTTGGTGTTAATTATGGAATTGAAGTGAAATCGGTTGCTAAGGGTAAATTCCAGAATGCAGGTATAAAAAGTGGATATATAATTTTGAAAATCAATAATATCAAAATCAACGATGAGAAAGACGTGGAAACAGTTTTGAAATCTGTTATGGATAATGGCGAGCAAAACAAAGTTCTATGGGTTACAGGCTTCTATCCTAATGGTAAAACAGCATATTATGCAGTTGATTTAAACTAAAGAAATCTTTAAATGATTATCCGGCAAGTGCTTGTCAATAGTACTCGGATAATCATTTTTATATTATATCCTAACAAGATTTACATTTTACGCAGGCTTTTATAAAACATTTTTGTTTTTCAAACGTTTATATTTAGAATAAACCACTAATTTGGTTTTTTTATGTGTAAATAATTTATTAACTTTGCACGCTAAATTTCAAAAGAGGAATGAGACAACTAAAAATTACTAAATCGATAACAAATAGAGAGAGTGCCTCTTTAGATAAGTATCTTCAGGAAATAGGAAGAGAAGATCTTATTACTGTAGAAGAAGAGGTGGAACTTGCCCAACGAATCAGAAACGGCGACAGACTTGCCTTAGAAAAACTGACTCGTGCTAATCTCCGTTTCGTTGTTTCAGTTGCTAAACAATATCAAAATCAAGGCTTGAGTTTACCCGACTTAATTAATGAGGGTAATTTAGGCTTAATTAAAGCTGCGGAAAAGTTTGATGAAACTCGCGGATTTAAATTTATCTCCTATGCTGTGTGGTGGATTCGACAATCAATTTTGCAGGCATTGGCAGAGCAATCACGTATTGTACGTCTCCCGTTAAATCAGGTAGGTTCTTTGAATAAAATCAACAAAGCTTTTTCTAAGTTTGAACAAGAAAACGAAAGAAGACCTTCAGCAGAGGAACTTGCCGAGAAACTTGATATTCCTGTAGAGAAAATTGCAGACACTATGAAGGTGTCGGGCAGACATATATCTGTAGATGCTCCATTTGTTGAGGGAGAAGATAACAGCTTGTTAGATGTTATGGTGAATGATGATTCTCCTAATGCTGACAGAGCACTGATTAACGAATCATTATCGACCGAAATCGAGAGGGTTTTAATTCATGCTTTATCTGAGAGAGAACGAGATATAGTGAAAAAATTCTTCGGACTTGGCGTCCCTGAAATGACTTTGGAAGAAATAGGTGATGAATTTGGATTAACACGAGAACGTGTACGTCAAATTAAGGAAAAAGCCATTCGAAAATTAAAACCACATTCAAGAAGTAAACTACTAAAAAGTTTTTTAGGATAAGACAAAAATGTAAGTTTAATAATAAAAGGGGCTGTCTCAAAAGCGAGATAGCCCTTTTTTAATATTTATAACATACTTGTTGTATAGATGCAAACTGGGATAGTCTAATCCATCTAAGAGAATGGCACGCAGATGACGCGGATTTTCAAACGCTGATTCTTAATCCACATATATCAGCGTTGCTTGTATCCGCGTTATCTGCGTACCAAAGTATTTTGCGCTAACCTCATCTAAGAACACAAGATTCCTTATTTGTTTCTGATTGCTTCTTTAATTTTAGCTTCTAACTCAGCAGCTAATTCCGGATTGTCTCTGATTACATTTTTTGAAGCATCGCGACCTTGTGCCAATTTAGTTTCACCATAACTGAACCACGAACCGCTTTTCTTGATAATACCATATTCAACGCCAAGATCAAGTATCTCGCCTGTTTTAGAGATACCCTCACCAAACATAATGTCAAACTCAGCTTTTCTGAATGGAGGAGCTACTTTGTTTTTTACTACTTTTACGCGAGTTTGATTACCAATAGCTTCATCTCCGTCTTTTAATTGAGAAACCCTACGAATATCCAAGCGTACAGTTGCATAGAATTTTAAAGCATTACCACCGGTTGTAGTTTCAGGATTTCCGAACATCACACCAATCTTATCACGCAATTGGTTGATAAAAATACAAGTAGTATTTGTCTTGTTGATATTGGCAGTAAGTTTACGTAAAGCCTGTGACATTAATCGAGCCTGCAAACCCATTTTTGAGTCACCCATATCACCTTCCAATTCCGCTTTAGGAGTAAGTGCAGCTACGGAGTCGATTACAACAATATCTACTGCTGAAGAACGAATAAGCTGATCGGCAATTTCCAAAGCTTGCTCACCGCTATCCGGTTGGGAAATCAATAATTCGTCGGTGTTAACTCCTAATTTTTCTGCGTAAAATCTGTCAAAGGCATGTTCAGCGTCGATAATAGCAGCTATGCCACCTGCTTTTTGTGCTTCTGCAATTGCATGTATTGCCAATGTGGTTTTACCCGAAGATTCAGGTCCGAATATCTCTATAACTCTACCACGAGGATATCCACCAACCCCAAGAGCAATGTCTAACCCTAATGAGCCTGTAGGAATAACAGCCACTTCTTCTACTTTATTATCACCCATTTTCATGATAGTGCCCTTACCGTGATCTTTTTCAATCTTATCCATTGCCAATTGCAATGCTTTTAATTTCTCTAATGATGGTTTTTTAATTTCTTCCATTTTGTTATCTGACATTTTGTATAAATTTTTTATTCAATTGCTCACAAAGATAAAAACTTTTTTGATGATAAGGTGTGTAAAAAGTAAAAAGCTTTCAATGAAAGATGTTTTTACGTATTACTTAAATTATGCTTATCGCTCAAAAGATAAATTGTTATTTTACGTATATCTTTTCGCCATTGCTTGTTCCAATAAATTCGGGAGCATATAAACATTGAATGCTTGCCGTACCTCCTGAAAATTCACCTGAGTTATTCACATAATATTCATCTTCGAATACATAAGTGCCTTGTGGTAAGAAGGTAAAGAAGTATTGCGTTGATCTGTCTTTTGCCGTTCTGTAATAAATAACATTTTCTTTCCAATTACATCCGGATAGTTGTTTAACGGATTCTAAGTTTGATGCTCTATCGTCTTTCAAAGCTACAAACTCAAGATTGCGGTCGGTGCTGACTATCATCCTGACTATAACTTTATCACCGATATTTACGATTTGAGTAGCTGTTTTATCTTTTACATCATTAATCTGATACAATGTTTTTTTATTATCGATGATTTTCTCGACATACATTTGTTTCGAAACTTTTAATTCCTTTCCCGATGACTGAACATCATTAAGATTTTGGTAGTATTGCCAATATAATGTTCCCCAAGCTCGTGAAGTATTGCTTGCTGATTCGTCCGGATGCACTTTAATGCTTTTTTTAACCTCATCAGTTGTTAGTTCAAGTGTTACATTCCCTGTTCCGGATTTACCTTGTAGGGAGTTAACAATCTTTGTGTCAGTTGTAATTATATATTGAGGCATTTTGCCTGTAGTGCTATTACCAAGATTTGTTAATGCATATATTGCATTTACTGATGAAATTGGTGAGTCCCATGCTTGTGTTTGCTTCTGTCGAAGTAGCCAAACCTTCATATTTTCAATGTAAACATTATTGTTTTTATTCAGACTGATTGCTTCCATTAACTTTGTGTGAACTGCAATAGGACGTTCGTTCCAGAAGTATCCGGCTTTATTTTTCGCCCAATACATACCCATTTCGTCTGATTTAATGGCATTTTCTTTTAATGACTTGATAATATCTAAATAAATATTTGATTTATCTGAATAATAAAGCGTTAATGCTGCTAAGGCTCTTTCATATAATCCTAATCTTGTATGATATTTTTCAGTCTGATTTATAAAATATTGAATTGCTTCATTATTATCATTATACGGTACTATATTCTGTAATTGTGTGCGAATAGACAAATAATGAAGTTGCATTGAATTGATAGTCATCTTTTTATCGTACTCCTTAACTTGTGCTTTTAGATATAGATAATCTTTGTTTATTTGTTCGTCTAAATATTTTAATGCTTGATTTATCATATCATCGAATTTATTATCACCTGTTATTTGCTTTACTTTTACCAATCCATCAACAATAAATTGCGTAACCCAACGACTTTGACCCATTCCAGCAAACCATTCGAATGCTCCGTTAGATAATTGTAACTTCTGAAGTTTTTCAAACATGGTCTTTTCTTGCATTTTCAGTTGGTTATAATCTAATAGCAATGTAAGTCGCAATTGTCGCTCGGTTTCGTTATTTGCATTTGCTAACCAAGGTGTATTCTCAATAGAAATATTTTTTAAATCTTGTTTTTGATATAATGGTGATTGGAAATCAGCATCCCCGAATAAGCTCATTTGTTTTATGATTTCCTTAATATATGGATTGTCTGTTACTATTTTGTTTGCTAAGGTATTAACATACAATGCTATATAATAATCAATTGCATTTTCATTTTCCGGAGTTGTAAGTACAGGCATAGCTTTTATTGCATTCCAAAATGGATTTGCAGTAAAGTCAAGATTTAAAAGTTTTGTTTCAAATTTATCAATGTTTTTTATGACTTTGTCAAATTTTAATTCGTATAACTCCGTTCCTTTAACTGTAAATGGATAACTCTCTGTAACAAGTATCTGATCTGACAGTACGGGAAGATATTCTTGTTCACCATCAGAGAAGTTTCCAGATTGTGCAACTACTTTGCAGATTAACAACTCACTATGACCAAAATCTTTCACTTTCCATGTCAATGTTTTCGTTTCTCCAGCTTCAATTTCAATATTGATTGCACTTGTATCATTCAGCAATGTAATAGCATCAGTTTTTGGATCAATAATATTCAGTCTGACAGATGTACTGAGTTTTGTGTCAGATAGATTTACGACATTGGCTTTTAGTTCCACTATATCCGATTGACGCACAAAGCGCGGTAGATTCAGTTGCACCATCAAATCTTGTTGAGTGATTACTTCTGTGGCAGTCTGACCAAAATATAAGTCTTTCGTATGTGCTAACACATTAAGTTTCCAGCGTGTCAAACTTTCAGGCATAGTGAAATTTAATTGTACATTACCTAAGCTATCACTTTTTAGATGTGGATAGAAAAAGGCTGTTTCATTGAAATTTGTTCTGATTTTCTGAATTTGAGGTGTAGTTGATGTGTTATCAATTTCAATATCGATTGCATCTCTTACCACATCATCTAACAGTAAGTTTGCCTCTGAAGTCGATTCCGATACAGCGGGTGCAGCAAGATTAACAGCACCGGTGATTTGCGATTTTTTCATTCTTCCATAACCAACAATTACAACCTCATATGCAAAAAGGTCGGGTTTATTTATAGAAGGAGTTACGTAATAAGGAACTTGAATCTTATCTTGCTGATAATTAAGATAATTATATTGTATCGGTTTGAAATGCGACATCCATTGATTTGCTGCTGGGAAATATGATTGATACACAGGATTGAAACTCCAATTATGTGCCTGTAATGCATCCAATGAAGCATCATACATACCGGCAAGAACCTCTGCTGTAGTATTAATAGCATTTAATTCAGGTATATTGATAGTCCACTGCACATCTTCTCCCGGTAATAATTTATCTCTGAAAACTGTCAGCTTCGGTGTCAATGTTTTTGATTGCTTTTTCTCTTTGATACGAATAGTTTTTTGAAGTAGTTTTTCATCTCGGACAAAGGTAAAGTTAATGGTAATACCGGATTTGAATTTTTCAGGGAAAGGAACTTTGAAACTTTTTATTGTGTTGCTAAAGTTCAACCATTTTGAAGCAATAACTTTATCACCATACATAACTTCCATCAATACATTAGCTCCTTTCACTGAAGTGCCAAATTTGATTAAAGCTTTTTCTCCGGGTACACATTCAATATCAGATTCTAACGACCAGATATGTGTTTTTACAGGAGGTTTTTTGTCTTTGTTATCAAACAATACAAAGAAATGTTCAGTTTTAATTTCTTGTCCGTCTTTGTCTAAGGTACTAAATTCTATTTTATATCTACCTGATTGATACTTGTTTAAATCTATATTGAAATTCTCACTTTCTGTGTTGTGAGTTGATTTATATATTTCTTTTAACTCTTTGATTGATTTGTCTGAGTCTATAGTTTCAATATATTCATCTGTATCAATTACCTTGAAAATTTTATATGATAATTCTTTGTTAAGTTTCTCTCCTGTAATTGTTTTTGTGCTTACTTTAATATTTTTTATTTCTTTTTTATTGATGATTTGAGGTATTTCAGCAAAGATAAACATTGATTGTTCGCCAACAGGAATATAAAGTTGTTGATGCTGACTTTCTCCTTTTGCATCGGTAACATCAACTTCAATTTTATAATTATATATCTGTTTTGTACCTTTTGCACTGATGTTTTTATCTTTTGCAGGTATGAAATCAATTGAGAAAACTCCTTTACTGTCAGTTTTAGTTTCACCTGATTTAATGATTTTTTCTGTATTGGCAGGGATAAACCATCTCCAGAAAGGATGAACATATCGAATTATTTTATATTTTACTGAAGCATCAGACAAGGTGTAGCCTGCGTAGGATTTAGCTTCACCGGTAATATTGATGTTTTGACCAAAGCTAATTTCTTCTTTAGGCTTGTCAAGCGTTATTTCGAAAGTTGGTCTTTTATATTCTTCTACTCTGAAATTGGTAGTATGCCGACTGTTAGCTCGTATACTATAATACCCATTTAAACCATCAGCAGGTAAAATAAATTCACCTGATGCTGAACCGAAATCATTGGTTTTTAAACTTTTTGTACCGACTATAGATCCATTAGCATCAACAAGCTCAAAATTTATGTTTTGCCCTACTGTGACTTCTTGTTTTTCTGCGGATAAAGCATATGATATTGCTTTGAAATACACAATTTGTCGGGGTCTGTAAATAGTTCTATCAGTAAATATATCAATCCTATCTTGTTTATTATCAGTATCTTGATTTGTGTTGTAAAATGGTATATAGCTATAACTTATAAAACAACTATCGCCTTTATGTCTCAAAATTATTATATCTTCACCATAGGTCTTATTACTTTTTAATTGTACATAGCCTTTTGAATTACTTGTACCTTTTGCTACTAAATTTAGGTTGTATTTATCTTTTGCCCACTTATATTCATATAATGAAATACCAACATTTTTAATACGTTTACCTGTAATTCTATCAACTACATAATAAGCTATTTCCTTTTCTGAGACAGCTCTTTTAATAATGCTGAAATCAGTAGTTGTAAATCTGAATTTTAAATTTTGATCTTTTACCCCACTTGGATATGCAACACATTCATATATACCATATCCTTTAGTATTTAAATTATAAATAGTTTTAGTAGATTCAAAATCAGAATTTTGTGAAACAGGAATTGTAATGGTTTCTATAAGTTCTTTATCAAACGGTGACTTGTTAGGATTGATTCTTTGATTTAATTCTCCAACAACAAACTCTTCTGCAGTAGTTTTAAGTCGATATACTTCTAAAGTTAATTCATTTATATTTTCTGTCTCCAACTCTAAAGTTAGCTTACTAAACGGTTTAACTTGATTTTTACTACCAAATTTTATAGTTTTCTCTTCAATGTCGGCAATAATATTTTTAAGTAAACCTATACGTGGATATTCAGGAAATTGTTTTATCCCGTTTGTGCAAATTTCATAAGCTTTCTTTTTATTTTTATCAATTTCAGAATGTTGCAGGTAATATTTAGCTTTATTATTCAGAATTTCAACAATGGATGCAGATGGTTTGTAAAGATTTTCTAAGCTGTCTAAAGTTTCAATATAATTGTCAGTTTCAGATTTAGAGCCTATAAGAGCAAGTTCTGCTAAAACAGTTAATGTAGTATCCTGCTGTTTTTTTCTGAAATCAATTAATGAGATATGAGTCTTAGTTTCATTTTCTTTATCTTCAAAATATTGAAAAAACTGTATTCTTTTTTTTGCTAAATAATCAAAAACAGTAGGAGTGTCGTAATTTTCATTGTCATTCCGGTTTAATAGTTTTTCAAAAGACGACAGACTTACAGCTTGTGTAATTTCTTGATTTTCCCAAGATTTATCTAATAGATATTTAATTTTTGTTTCGTAATGTTTTTTTGTCCAGGTAGAAATATCTGCAGGCAGATTATCGTTAGCTATATCAGTCCTTCGATCAATATTGTATTTCTTAGTTTTATAATAATCAAAATACAATTCGGCTGAGATGCTATACGCTAATTGTTTTTCAGGACTTAATTTGAGAGTCTCGGTGAATATTTCAAACCCTATTAGTTTTAAAGGTGCAGAGTCAGGATTTTTACTAATATCTATTTTCAGTTCATAAAGTTTAATTTTAATTCTCTCTTGAATATCACTAATTTTCTCAGCAATAAGTTCAAGTTTACCAAGCTCTTTTTTTGCAGATTCAGGAAGTTGCTGTTCTAAATAAGTATCAACTTGTTTCCAAACATCTTCATTTTGTGTGGGACTATTTAAGGTAGAAGATTTTAGACTGAATGACAGCACTATAAGAATAAGAATAAAATAATTTACTGAACGATTCATTTTATGAGTTTTTAGAATTTTGACATATAAAGGAGATGCAGCCACACAAAAGTAATGCTAAAATTTATATCTTTGCAAGTTCCATCCAAAAAAACAATTATGCTTTCAGCAAAAAACATATTTAACATTACATATCCTGTATTTCTTACATTATTGGTTCAGAATGTTATAAACGTTACTGACACTGCATTTCTTGGTAGGGTTAGTGAAGTTGCATTGGGTGCATCTGCAATCGGAGGTGTGTATTTCTTAGCAATTTTCATGATTGGCTTTGGTTTTAGTCAAGGCTCTCAAATAATAATCGGAAGAAGAAATGGCGAGAGAGATTATGCCTCGATTGGACCAATATTCAGTAATGGAATGATATTCATTTTAATACTGTCAGTATGTTTCCTTTTGTTTTCGTCAGTGTTCAATGACAGGATAATGAAGTGTTTAGTTAGTTCTGATCAAGTTTATCATGCATCATTAGAATATCTATATTGGAGAAAATGGAGTTTTATCTTTGCATTTATTAATGTGATGTTCAGGGGTTTACTTGTTGGTGTAACTAAAACGGGAGCTTTATCGGTTTCAGCAGTTATAACAGCAGTTGTCAATATCATTTTAGATTATGCAATGGTTTTTGGTAATTGGGGATTTCCGGAAATGGGTATTGCAGGAGCTGCGCTCGCTTCAGTAATTGCCGAAGCATGTTCTTCTGTGTATTTATTTATATATACCCTACTAAACAGAAAATTTCAGAAATATAAGTTGTATGAATGGAAACGATTTGATTTTAAAATAATCGGTCATGTTTTAGAAATTTCAATTTTCATTATGTTTCAGTTCTTTATATCAATCTCCACTTGGTTTGTGTTTTTTATTTTTATAGAGAGAATGGGTGAGAGATCGTTGGCTGCAACTAATATAGGACGTAGTTTGTACGTTATGCTTATGATTCCGGGTTCGGCTTTGGCTACTACTGTCAGCACTCTTGTCAGTAATTTGATTGGTGCGGATAGGAGGGAAGAAGTATTACCGTTTATAAATAAAATTTTAGGTGTTGCATTGTTGCTTGTAACGCCGGTTTTACTTTTTACATACTTCTTTCCTGAATTATTTGCAAGTATTTATACTAATTCTCCTGATTTAATTCAAGCGTCCGTTCCGGTTATGAAAGTTGTATCTATAGCTATGTTGTTTTGTGCAATCGGCAGTATTTTGTTTCAAGCTGTATCAGGTACAGGTAACACAAAGACAGCTTTCGCATTAGAAGTTGGAACTTTGTTTTTTTATCTGGCTTTTATTTATTATACTGCGATAATAAATCCTCAACCTGTATCGGTAGTATGGATGTCGGAGTTTGTTTATTGGTCGATTTTGGGTGTAGGATCATTCATATATTTACAAAAAGGCAAATGGCAACTTAAAGTTATATAATATGTTAATCAAAATTTACGAAGAAAATCCAAATCCTCAGCAGATTGGTAAGATTGTAGAAATTTTAAAAGATGGAGGTATTATAATATTTCCGACAGATACTGTATATGCTTTTGGTTGTGATATTTTTAATGCTCGTGCAGTTGAGCAGATAATCAAAATAAAAAATAAAGATATACGGAAAGCCAATCTATCATTTGTTTGTCATGAAATCGGACAGATTAGTGAATATGCTAAAATGGATGATTATGCTTTTAAGTTGATTAAACAGAACTTACCCGGACCATTTACTTTTTTGCTAAATGGAAGCAATCGATTACCAAAATTATTTAAAAATAAGAAAATTGTAGGTATAAGAATGCCTAATAATTCTATTGCTTTAGAGATTGTAAAAGAATTAGGAAATCCTATTATGGTAAGTTCTATTTTCACTAATGATGAATTAGAATACCTTACTGATCCTGAATTGATTGATGAATGTTTTGGTTCTCAAGTGGATATAGTGATTGATGGTGGATACGGAGGTGTGCAACCATCGACAATTATCGACTGCACAGGTGATGTCTTTGAAATTCTACGCCAAGGTGCAGGTGAAGTAATTGATTAGATTCTTACTTATAATCCCATTGAAATCCTATTGCATCACTGGGCATTCTCCAATCGCCTCGAGGTGACAGACTTACGGTTCCGATTTTAGGTCCGTCAGGCATACATGAACGCTTAAATTGTTGAGAAAAGAATCTTTTTAGAAAAACTTTTAGCCATTTAGCAATAATATCTTCAGTATAATCATCTTTAAAAGCCTGATTAGCAAGGAAAAATATCTTATCGGGAGTAAAGCCAAACCGCACAAAATAATAAAGGAAAAAATCGTGTAATTCGTACGGACCAACTATATCTTCAGTTTTTTGAGTCATGTCTCCATTTTTGTCTGTAGGCAATAACTCCGGACTTACAGGCGTTGCAAGAATATCTTGTAAAATTTCTTCCGATTCTTTGTTTGTCTGATGTGATGCCCAGTCGACTAAAATTCTGACCAAAGTCTTTGGCACTCCACTGTTTATGCCATACATCGACATATGATCGCCATTGTATGTTGCCCAACCCAAAGCCAATTCAGATAAATCTCCGGTGCCGATAACAAGTCCGTTATTTTTATTTGCAAAGTCCATCAGCACTTGAGTTCTTTCACGAGCTTGAACATTCTCATAAGTTACATCATGGATGTTTACATCGTGTTCAATATCTTTAAAGTGCTGAATACAAGCATCCTTAATAGATATTTCTTTAGAAGAAATCCCAAGTGAATGCATTAACTTAATTGAGTTCTGATAAGTTCTGCCGGTGGTACCGAAACCCGGCATAGTAATACCAATAACCCTTTTCTTGTCGTAGCCTAATCTGTCAGCAGTTTTTATGCATACCAACAATGCCAAAGTAGAATCCAAGCCACCGGAAACACCTATAACGAGATTTTCAACATTAGTATGTTGCCATCTTTTAGCTAATGCGGTGGTCTGTAAAGATATAATCTCGTTTAATGTTTCCTCTTTAACATCATCAGCAGGAATAAACGGATGTTTATCAATCTTTCTCGTTAAGCCTTCAAATGTATTGTTTTCAGACTCACAGTTTACTTTGCTATAAACTGCTTTATTCAGAATATTAGGAGTATTGAAATTTTTTAATTTTTCGGATTTAAGTATATCAATGTCAACCTCTGAAATAATTAATTGAGATTTTAATGAAAAACGTTCGGATTTAGCAATGATTTTACCATTTTCAGCTATAATCGCATTGCCTGCAAATACAAGATCTGTCGAAGATTCTCCATATCCTGCGGATGAATAAATATAGCCTGAATAGCATCTACCTGATTGTTGTTCAATTAATTGGAGGAGATATTTACGTTTACCAACAAGCTCATCACTTGCCGAAAGATTAAATATTAAATCAGCACCATTTAAGCAATGTTGAGTTGAAGGTGGATTGGTTGCCCATAAATCCTTACAAATCTCAACACCAAATACAGTATTTTCGTAGTTAAAAAGTTGATTTACTCCAAAAGGAACTAAAGATTCGTTGTACACAATGTTTTGTGTCGAAATATCTAACCCTGAAGTAAACCATCTCTTTTCGTAAAATTCATTACTATTTGGTAAGTGTGCTTTCGGAACTAAACCTAATATTTTCCCTGATTGAATAATGGCAGCAACATTGAATAATTGGTTTTGAAATCGCCAAGGCAAGCCAACTATCACAATCATCTTACTTGAATATGATTGAATAATTATTTCAGTTAATGCTTTTTCTGCATCATTTTGTAATTGATTTTGAAAGAATAAATCTCCACAAGTGTATCCTGTTATTGATAATTCGGGAAAACATATTATTTCAACTTGCTTTTGTTGAGCTTGTTCAATTAAACCAATTATCTTAGCAACATTAAATTTGCAATCGGCAACCCTGACTTCAGGAATTGCAGCGGCGACCCGTATAAAACCATTCTTCATATTATTTTTATTTTTCCATATCACTTAAATGTATTTTAAGCGATTTTACTGAAATCTGTATTTCCCACACTGACAGTCCGAGAGAAACAATAAGTAACAACACAGCCAAACCGAAGATGTAAGCAGCAACTAATTGAGAACCAAGATATATAATAAACATTGTAACAACACATAATAACAAACTCCCAACACCGCAAAGTTGCATATATCTTGTCAGATTCAGCCTCCTTTTAAGATTCATTATCTGAGCTTTTGTGATTGCCGATCTATCTTTCATATATTGATCTTTTAAATTTCTAACTAATTGTGCATAAGAAAGAAATCGATTGGTGTATGCAAGAAATATCAGAGATATTGCTGAAAATAAAAACGTTGGTGTTATAAGTGTTAGTTCTTCCATTTAAAATAATTTAGAATTTTTCAACATGAATTTGTCCGGGTTGCCTGCGACTATGTTCGATAAAACCGTCTTTTCCCATAATTTCAATCATTCCGTTTATCATATTTGGATTACCACATAAGAAGATATGAGTGTTTTCGGGAGTGGGTTTGAATTTCCACAGTTTTTCTACAGTTCCATCTTCCCAGATTTCTTGAATCCATTCTGTACGACCATGCCATTTTGTTACTTCCTTTTCGGGCATGGTGATAGTTGGAATATAATCAAAGTGAGGAGCAATGTTCTGTAGCAAAGTGAGTTCCGAAGAATAACCTAAATCCCACGAGTTAGCTGCTCCGTGTATTACTACAATATTTCCTTTTCTCTTCAAAGCATCAGAACGTAACATACTCATATAAGGTGCTACTCCTGTGCCTGTTGCAATTAAAACAATATTCTGGTTTTCGTCAACTTCATCCAAAGTGAACATACCCGTAAAACGTTGTCCCATCCACACTTTATCCCCAATTTGTAAATTGAATAATCTTGGAGTTAAAGAGCCGGAATGAACCAGAGTAATATAAAACTCAATAAACTCTTTTGAAGTATTAGAAGAAGCAATAGAATAGGCTCTCTTTATTAATTTATCAGGGTTTGGCACTACATATTCCTCAGTAGCCTCAGGGCATTTTTCATTTGAAGGATATAATCCCAAACCAACAAATTGACCGGGTTTAAAATCCGGTAACTCCCATCCTACAGGTGCAATTCTAATAACTTTCATTGTTGGTGAAACCTGAATAACCTGTTGTACAATAGCATTTAATTCATCCATATATATTTGTTAAATAGTTAATCTAAAAAATTCAATGCAAATTTATAAAGAATTTGCAATTAATACACATTTAATTGAAAATTGTCTAATTTTCTTACTTTTGTATGCTGATAAAGAAAATTACTTTAGATAATTAATGATATATGATTGTTTGTATTGCTGAAAAACCTTCTGTTGCACGTGATTTAGCTGAAATTCTTGGAGCCAAGACGAAGAAAAACGGCTATTTCGAGGGCAATGGCTATCAAGTTACTTGGACTTACGGTCATTTGTGCGGATTGCTTGAACCACATGAATATACACCTCATTGGAAAGCGTGGGCTTTGAGTATTTTGCCTATGATACCTCAGCGTTTTGGTATAAAAGTTATGGGCAATGAAGGAGTTCAGAAACAGTTTAATGTTATTAAAGAATTGATTGCTAATGCCAAAGGTGTAGTAAATTGTGGAGATGCCGGTCAGGAAGGAGAACTTATTCAGCGTTGGGTTTTGCAAAAAGCTTTGTGTAAAGTTCCTGTTAAAAGATTATGGATTTCATCTCTAACGGAAGATGCTATCAGAGAAGGATTTAAATCTCTTAAAGATCAGTCAAGCTATCAGAATTTATATGAAGCGGGATTGTCAAGAGCTATTGGCGATTGGCTGTTGGGGATGAATGCAACCCGTCTTTACACTCTAAAATATGGAAGAAATAAGCAAGTCTTATCAATAGGTAGAGTGCAAACTCCAACATTGGCATTGATTGTAAACAGACATTTAGAAATAGAAAACTTCAAACCTGAAAGATATTTTGAGTTGAAAACAGTCTATAGAGATACCATTTTTTCATGCTCAAAAGGTAAATTTTCTTCCGAAGAAGAAGGTAAAGAACTACTGCAAAAGATACAAGAAGTTGATTTTCAGATAACTGATATAGCGGTTAAAAAGGGAACAGAATCAGCACCACGATTATTTGATTTAACATCTTTACAGGTAGAGTGTAATAAGAAATTTGCATTCTCGGCAGACGAAACATTAAAAATAATCCAATCATTATACGAAAAGAAACTTACAACATATCCTCGTGTCGATACTACTTTCCTGAGTGAAGATATTTATCCTAAAGTCCCGAATATACTTAAAGGTTTAAAGGATTATTCACATCTTACGGAAAGCCTTTTAAAAGATAAATTGCCAAAATCGAAAAAGGTGTTTGATAATAAAAAAGTTACCGATCACCATGCGATTATTCCAACTGGAGTACATCCTGTAAATATTACACTTGATGAGAAAAAAGTATATGATTTGGTTGCAAGACGTTTCATTGCCAATTTCTATCCGGAATGTAAAATATCCACTACAACAGTACTTGGCGAAGCTGCTGGACTTGAGTTTAAAGTAACAGGAAAGCAAATTCTTGAACCGGGGTGGAGAGTGGTGTTTGATGATAAATCGCAATCAAATGATGCCAATAAAGATGTTAATAAAGATGTTCAAACAGAGACGGATAATAATGAAGAGACTGGTATCTTACCTGATTTTCAGAAGGGAGAAAGCGGTCCGCACACTCCGGGCTTAAATGAAAAATGGACAACCCCTCCTCGTCCATATACTGAAGCTACTTTATTACGAGCAATGGAGACTGCCGGCAAATTTGTTGATGATGAAGAACTTAGAGATGCAATGAAAGATAACGGAATTGGACGTCCGTCTACTCGTGCAGCTATTATCGAAACCTTATTTAAAAGAAATTATATCTCCAAAGAAAAAAAGAATCTTATTCCAACTTCGACAGGGATTGAGCTGATTAATATTATTCAGGAAGATTTATTAAAATCGGCAGAACTAACAGGTTTATGGGAGAAAAAGTTACGTGAGATTGAAAAAGGAACTTACGAAGCAGGAGTTTTTATCAATGAATTGAAGGAGATGGTAACGAGTATCGTAAAAAATGTAAAAAGCGATAATCGAATGTTTGAGCGGCAAATCAAGGTTTAGACATTAAAATACTCAAAAAACTTGTATCTTTGTGACTGTTTTTAAATAAAGCAGAATTAATTAATGGAATATCAGATACATACCTTATCCAATGGATTAAGGTTGATACATAAATCCGACAATATGGCTGTAACATATTGCGGAATGGTTATTAATGCAGGGTCGAGGGATGAGGGTGTAAATGAGCAAGGAATAGCTCACTTTGTTGAGCATCTTTTGTTTAAAGGTACTAATAAGCGGCGTTCAAGTCATATTATCAATAGGTTAGAGAATGTTGGTGGTGAGTTAAATGCGTATACTTCAAAAGAAGAAACAGTTGTGTATGCCACTATTTTGAATGAACATCTCGAAAAAGCCGTAGAGCTAATCGGTGATATTGTGTTTCATTCAACTTTTCCACAAAAAGAAATCGATAAGGAGAAAGTAATTATAATCGATGAAATTCAATCCTATAATGACAGTCCGTCCGAATTAATTTATGATGATTTTGAGGACATAGTATTTGATTATCCAATTGGACATAATATATTAGGAAAACCTGATTTGATTGAGAAATTTTCATCTACTGATACAAAGAGCTTCGTTGACAGGTTTTATCTTCCTGGCGAGATGGTGTTTTTCGTGCTTGGTAAAATAAATGATGCAAAGTTGATTCGATGGGCTGAAAAGTATTTGGTTAATGGTTCGGACAGACAAAGGATTATCGATAGGACATCTCCCGAATCATATGTTCAAGAGCATCAATCAATTAAAAAGGATACTTTTCAGGTACATTATATAACAGGAAATAGATGTTTTGATATTCATCATCCGGATAGAATCGGAATGTTCCTTCTTAATAATATACTTGGCGGTCCGGGAATGAATAGCTTGTTAAACTTAACTTTGCGCGAGAAAAATGGCTTGGTGTATAATGTCGATTCAGTGTTTCAACCATTAACAGATACCGGTATTTGGACTGTTTATTTTGGCTGTGATGAAAGTAACTTTAAAAGATGCGAGAAGTTATTATTTCAGGTTTTGAGAAAATTACGTGATGAAAAAATAGCAGAAAATCAGTTGAAGAAATATAAAATGCAGATGTTGGGACAGATGGCTATTTCTATGGAATTAAAAGAAAATCATGCAATTGGGTTGGGAAAGAGCTTGTTGAGATACGGTAAAGTTGATTCTATGGATGTTATTAAAGACGAAATAATGAGCATTACAAGCGAAAAATTACAAGATATTGCATGTCTCGTATTCGATGAAAATCAATTGTCAAGTTTGAAGTACTTTTAATGAATTTAGAAGATTATATATTATCGCACATAGATGATGAGCCGGAATGTCTGGCTAAGGTAAATCGTAAAACTCATCTTAAAATGATAAATCCACGTATGTTGTCGGGACATTTGCAAGGAAGAGTTTTGTCTATGTTCAGTAAGATGATAATGCCCGAACGTATTCTTGAAATCGGTACATATACAGGATATTCTGCATTATGTTTGGCAGAAGGATTATCAGTAAATGGTAAATTGTATACTATAGAATGTAATGATGAGCTTGAAGATTTTATAAAAGAAAATATTGATAATTCTCCTTATTCAGAGAAGATTCAGTTGATAATTGGGGACGCAAAAAAGCAACTGACTGAGATTGAAGAAGTTTGGGACTTGATTTTTATGGATGCGGATAAAAGAGAATACAAGTGTTATTATGATGCTGTCTTTCCAAAATTGAAATCAGGTGGATTTATGCTTATTGATAACACTCTGTGGGATGGAAAAGTGCTAAAAGAAAATGATGATAAAGATAATCAGACAGAAGCAGTTAAGCAGTTTAATGATTATTTGTCTAGTGATGATAGAATAGAAAAAATTATTCTTCCAATAAGAGATGGTTTAACTATTATACGTAAAAAATAAATATGGAATACCCGTTTGAAATTGAAATGAAGGTTCGTGATTACGAGTGTGATATTCAAGGAATTGTAAATAATTCAGTTTATCAAAATTATCTCGAACATGCGCGCCATGAATATCTTAGAACCAATAATGTAAGCTTTGCCGAGATGCATAGTCGTGGAGTTGATGCAGTAGTAGCTCGCATCGAAATGGCTTTTAAAACTCCATTACGACCAGGAGATGATTTCATTGTTAAAATTAATGTTCAGAAAGAAGGCTTTAAATATGTATTTCATCAGATGATTTACAGAAAATCTGATATGAAACTAAGTCTGAAAGCACGTGTTGACACTGTTGTAACTATTGAAGGAAAGTTAGTTTCTGCGGTGCCTGAGTTTGATAGATTAGTGATGAATAAATAAACTATTTGATTTATTGATTGTTTTATCTTAATATTGTTGTCCCTAATGGATGCTATACAATATTCAGTAAATCATAAAAAATAAAGTAAAAAGTAAAAATGGACGAAATAAATGATACAAATGAATTTCTTACGGTAGAAGAAAATATCGTAAGAATGCTTAAAACAGTTTATGATCCGGAAATACCCGTAAATATATACGACTTAGGGTTGATTTATAAGATTGATCTCCAGGAAAATGGACATTTGCTTATTGAAATGACATTAACTTCACCGAATTGTCCGGTCGTCGACTTTATAGTTGAAGATGTTCATATGAAAGTTGGTAGCGTTGAAGGGGTAAAAAGTGTTGAAGTAGAGATTGTTTTCGAGCCAGCTTGGGATAAAGATATGATGTCGGAGGAAGCTCAATTGGAGTTAGGATTTTTGTAAAATATAATATTATCACACATATGATTTATTTTCTTTCAGATTCACACCTTGGGTCATTATTGGAAAAGGACCCTCATACACATGAGATGAAGCTTGTAAGGTGGCTTGATATGGTTAAAAAGGATGCTGAAAGAATTTATTTATTAGGTGATTTGTTCGACTTCTGGTTTGAGTATAAGACAGTTGTGCCTAAAGGTTATGTCAGATTATTTGGCAAACTTGCTGAATTAACCGACTCCGGTATAGAAATACATTTTTTTATTGGAAATCATGATTTGTGGACATTTGGATATTTCGAGGAAGAAATAGGACTTAAAGTTCATTATCAACCTTTGGTAGTTGAACATCATGGTAAAAGTTTTTTCTTGGCACATGGTGATGGGTTAGTGAAAACAAATAAAGGCTTTAATGTTTTAAGATGCATATTCCACAGCAAAATATCACATAAACTATTTGGCTTAGTGCCTCCTCGTTTAGGTCAGGCTTTAGGTTATTATTGGTCGAAGAAAAACAGGGAAAAGATATTACATGAAAATAACGGCTATAGAGGTGAAAACAATGAAGAGCTTGTGCTGTATGCAAAAAACTACTCGTCGAAACCGGATATTGATTATTTTGTTTTTGGTCATCGCCATATCGATTTAAATTTAAAGCTTAAAAATAATTCTCATATTGTTATTCTGGGCGATTTCGTTAAAATCTTCTCTTATGGTGTTTTTGATGGTGAAAATTTAACATTAGAGTATTTCGAAAATAATTAGTTTTTATTGTTACCTTTGCACAAGTCAAAAATTTTCAAGACCTCATTCATGTTTTCTATCATTTTAAGAAAAGAAATAACTTCCTTTTTTACCGGCTTATCAGGATATTTAATTACTGTAGTGTTTTTGCTGTCAACAAGTTTGATGCTGTGGGTTGTTCCGGGGCAGTATAACATATTAGATTCAGGATACTCAAATTTAAATAGCTTGTTTGGGCTTTCTCAATGGTTGTTTATTTTTCTTTGTCCGGCATTAACAATGAAAACAATAGCCGATGAGAAACAAAATGGCACATGGGAATTGCTTGTTACAAAGCCTATTGGAATTTTTCAAATTGTGTTTGGGAAATTTTTGGCATCGTGGATATTAGTAATAATCACTCTAATTCCAACGATAATATTTTTAATCACTGTATATTACATAGCTGAACCCGTTGGAAATGTTGATTTGGCAGCATTTTGGGGATCTTTTATAGGATTGATATTCGGTGCTTCAGTATTTGTTTCCATAGGTATTTTTTCCTCTGCATTGTCGAAGAATCAAATGGGTGCTTTTGTAGTGGGAGTCGCCATAACTTTTATGATGTACTACGGATTTGATATGTTGGCAATGTCTTTTGAGTCAGGGAGAACAGTATCATTTATTGAAAATATTGGAATTCATGCTCATTATAAATCGATAAGTAGGGGAGTAATAGATAGTAGGGATATTGCATATTTTATAATTGTAAATATTGTGTTTTTGTATTTAACCAAGAAAAAATTAAAAATCAGATAAAAAAATGTCTTTAAAGAAACCAGTTATTTTAATTACCAATGATGATGGTAGTACAGCAAAAGGTATAAAAGTTTTAACAAATTTAATGATGCAAATAGGCGATGTTGTTGTTATGGCACCTGATGGACCGCGTTCCGGTCAGTCGAATGCCCTGACTGTGGAGAAGCCTATTCGATTTAAAAAAGTTGAAGATAAACCCGGATTAATTCGTTACATATGTACCGGCACACCAACTGATTGCGTTAAGCTTGCTTTCAATGAGATACTTGATGAGAAACCCGACTTGCTTGTTTCCGGAATTAATCATGGTTCCAATGCTGCAATAAATGTAATTTATTCCGGTACTATGGGTGCAGTTCTCGAAGGTTGTGAAAACGACGTGCCTTCAATTGGTTTTTCAATAAGCAATTTTGATCCTGATGCTGATTTTTCTGAATTTGAACCTTATATTATTGAAGTAACAAAGCAGGTTTTAGAACATGGACTTCCATATGGTTTATGCTTGAATGTCAACTCTCCAAAAGCAAATATCAAAGGATTGAAAATAGCTCGTCAATGTGAAGGGCATTGGACACAAGAGTTTGCAAAAGCAACCGATCCGAGAGGGCGAAACTATTATTGGCTGACAGGACATTTCGAAAATCATGAGCCTGAAGCTGAGGATACTGACGAATGGGCATTGGCAAATGGCTATGTGTCTGTAGTACCCACTAAGATAGACATGACAGCTCATGAATATATTGTAAATTTGAAGAAGGTGTTAAATGCCAAATGATTTTTTTTACATCTCTGCCTCAGCAATCATTTTTGGAGCAATTTCAAACATATATTTTTTAGCTTCTTCGTAATCGTTTGGTATTATACCATCAAGAATTGCATCTTTAATTTTCATTTTAATTTCACCTACTATTGCACAGGCAGGGAGATTAAAAGTTGTCATAATTTCATTACCATCAATAGGTGGTTGGAAATTTCTGACTCTATCTTTTTCTTCAATAATTTTCAGTTTTTCTCTTACTAATTGAAAGTTATTCCTATATCGTTTAACCTTTTCGGGATTTTTTGAAGTAATATCAGCTTCGCATAATGTCATCAATTCGTCTATGTCATTTCCTGCATCGAAGAGTAAACGTCTTACTGCCGAGTCAGTTACCTCATCTTCACTTAACACAATAGGACGCATATGCAATGAAACCATCTTTTGCACATATTTCATTTTTTCGTTTAGGGGTAAAGCTAATCTTCTGAAAATACCCGGTATCATTTTTTCACCTACATAATTATGGTTGTGAAATGTCCATCCGTGTTTTGCATCAAATTGTTTAGTACGCGGCTTAGCAATATCGTGTAACAAAGCAGACCAGCGTAACCACAGATTATCAGACTTTTCGCTTAGTCCATCTAAAACCGCCAGTGTATGATAGAAATTATCCTTATGACCTACACCATCTTTAGTCTCAACTCCTTTCAATGCCAAAAGTTCCGGGAAAATAAGCTCTAAAAGTCCGGTTTTCTCTAATAATATAAATCCAATTGAAGGTTTACGCGAAAGAATGATTTTATTCAATTCATCAGCTATCCTTTCTTTCGAAATTATCGAAATTCTATCTTTATTTCTTGCAATAGCATCGAAAGTATTTTCTTCGAGATAAAAATTTAACTGAGCTGAAAATCTTATTCCTCTTAACATTCGGAGTGGGTCGTCTGAAAAAGTAATATCAGGATTTAAAGGAGTTCTGATTACAAAGTTTTTCAAATCATCCAAACCATTGAATGGGTCTAATAGATTTCCATAGGTTGCTTTATTAAGACTTAATGCTAATGCGTTGATTGTAAAGTCACGACGGTTTTGGTCATCTTCGAGTGTCCCATCTTCAACAATAGGCTTACGTGAATCACTTCTATAAGATTCTTTTCTTGCTCCGACAAATTCTATTTCTAAATCTTTAAATTTGATTTGTGCAGTACCGAAATTTTTGAAAATGGTAAGCTTAGATTTCTTACCTAACTTTGCAGAAACAAGTCCGGCAAACTCAATTCCACTACCTACAACAACTATATCAATATCTTTTGAAGGTCTTTGTAAAAATAAATCACGGACATAACCACCAATTACATAACATTCTTTGTCTGTTTCAGTAGCTATATCCGAGATGATATGAAATATTTTTTGATCTAAATGTTCTTTCATTATGTTATTCTTAGGGTGCAGATTGCTGATTGTTCTTCTGTGTTTATCAGAATTGCAGCACAAAGATATACATTTTTGCCTATTCTTTCTGTTGTTTGGCTTTCTTCGCCTTCAATTTATCTAACTCTTGTTCCAATAATTCAATAGTTTTACCCTGTTGAGTAATTGTTTTAAGTAAACCGTTTAGTTCCTCATTATCAATGCTTGAAGGAAATTGCATTTTCACTCTTTCAAGAAAATCGGCTAATACATTCATATAGTTTACAAATGCATCGTAAGGTGATTCATAATTGCTGCCATAGGCTTCTTTATGACTCATATATCGAAAATGATCACTTGTTTGCAGATGTAGCCAATCTTGTAAAAGAGGCTTATCTTTACTCATGCGTACTCTTTCACTAACTTGATATAATTTCTCAAGTGCCTCATTCTGAAGATCATTGCCTTTCCATGGACTTAAATCCTTTTCATGTCCCCACCAGCTCGAAGGAAATGGAACAGTCAGATTACCTGTTATCTCATTAGCCTTTGCTATTTCAGAAGGGAGAGCGAAACCTATCTCTCTTTCCATTGCATGATAAGGAATGGCTTTGAAGAAGTTGAAAATACCGGTATGTTCAGGCTGAACTACTCCTAAGGATTCGTAACCCATCCACACATTAAATATTTTTTCATCAGCAGATGTTGTAGCTATCTTATCAACAAATTTTTCGGCTGTTAAAGGATATTCATTCCATGATGGATTTGAAAACCTCATAAATATATCTTCTGATAATTTAATATTTCTAACTAAGATTTTTAATTTATTCAAATATGAGTGGCTATACATATAATTAGGACTTTTCCAGCCCATCACGTGCTTTGCTTCTTCGATTAATATGGTTTTATATCCCATTTTCAATACTGCTTCTCCTATATCATCAGAGTAAATCAATGCAGCATTTCTAAATACACTCGGTTTTTTGCCAAACAGACTGTGTATCAAATCAGAATGCATTTTAACTTGCGATTGAAACTCTTCTTCATCAAAAACGGAAGCTAAAGAATGTGCATAAGGTTCAGCTAAAAACTCAACACTACCCGTTGCTGCAAGTTCTTTGAAACTATCAATCACCTCAGGAGAAAAACGTTGTAATTGCTCTAAAGTAACACCGGAAATAGAAAAAGCACATTTAAATTTTCCGTTAGAACTGCGTATCATCTCTGCAATTGTTTGATTTGCAGGTAGGTAAGATTGCTCGGCTAATCGCCTGATGTTTTCATTGTTTTGGAAGTCATCGTAATAATAATGATCTTGACCAATCTCAAAAAAACGGTATCTTTTTAGCCTTTCCGGCTGATGTATCTGAAAATAAAAGCATATGTTTTTCATAAACGTATTATTTAATGTTTATAAATATGTTATTCATTATTGTTTACTATAAATTATTTTACCATCCTAAAACGCTATTATATATAGCTCTTACCTTCAACCCCGCATCGTACCATTTAATATTATTCACTTCATCTCTACCCAAATTTCTCATGCTTTCGTACATTGCCGGATATTTAACTATACCATAAATTGCATCAGCCATTGCATCTATATCCCAATAATCTGTTTTGATGGCATGAGTTAGAATTTCGGCACATCCTGATTGTTTTGAAATAATTGAAGGAGTACCAACTTGCATTGCTTCCAATGGAGATATTCCAAATGGCTCTGAAACTGACGGCATCATATACACATCGCTTTCAGCAAGCATTTCATGCACCTGTCTGCCTTTTAAAAAGCCTGTGAAATGAAATTTATCGGCTATACCTCTTTCAGCAGCTAATTCAATCATAGCATTCATCATATCGCCGCTACCTGCCATCACGAAACGTACACCATCTGTTTTCTGTAAAACTCTATGTGCAGCTTCAACAAAATATTCCGGTCCTTTTTGCATTGTTATTCTGCCAAGGAATGTAACTATTTTATCTTTTCTTTCGGTTTTGGTGAAAGAATCTGCATCCTGCAAAGGTTCTACAGCATTATGAACTGTTGTAACTTTACGTGGATCCTGATGATATTTTTCTATAACTGTATTTCTTGTTAAGTTACTAACAGTGATTATATGGTCGGCAATGTCCATTCCTCGCTTTTCAATAGAATATACGGTTGGATTTACATTACCGCGACTTCTATCGAAATCGGTGGCATGAACATGAATAACAAGAGGTTTGCCGCTGATTTGTTTAGCAAAGGCACCTGCCGGATATGTCAACCAATCGTGAGAGTGAATTACATCAAAGTGCATCTGATGTGCTAAAACACTTGCTACAGCTTCATAATTTGAAATTTCTTCAATGAGATTCTCCGGATACTTCCCTGAAAAGTTGATACATCCAAGTTCGTTTGTATATATTCTTGAAAAATCGTATTTAATACCATCCCTTAACCAGAAATATTCATCAGGATGCATTACATTACCTATCTTTTGATTTACATAATCCCAATTGTTATTCTTCCATACAACAGGTACGTTACATGCACCGATTATTTTCAGAAAACTCTGATCTTCATCTCCGTGCGGTTTTGGAATAACAAAAACAAGCTCCATATCATTCTGTTCAGCCATCCCACGTGTTAAACCATAACTCGCTGTACCTAAACCACCTAATATATGAGGAGGAAATTCCCATCCGAACATTAACACTTTCATACTACTCTTGATTTTCGAGGTTCATTTTTTTCATTATCTCAAGGACTCTAAGAATTTCGGAAACACTCATTGCAAATGACATCCCACCATGTCCTTTGTACGGAGGGTTGCCATCAAATAATTCAGGTATAGTGCCAACGCATAATTCTGTCAACTCTGCTTCGTAGCCTACCAATAATCTTTCAATAAAGGATATACCTCTATCTTTATAGATATTTAAATAAGCAGTTGCAAAAACACCAAAGAACAGAGGCCATACCGGTCCGTTATGATAATTTCTATTTCTCTCGCGCATGCCGCCTATGTAATTCGGTCGATATATGCCGCTTTTAGGACTTAAACTACGTAATCCTTTGGGTGTAAGCAACTCTCTTGTGCACAAGTCGACAATAGCTTTTTGCTTTGCTGCGTCAAGAGGAGAAAATGGTAGCCCGACTGCAAAAAGCATGTTTGGTCTGACTTCCATATCTTTGTAATTACCATTCACGAAATCATGTAAATAATTACCATTCCAGAAGGTGTTAACAAATGATTCACGAGCCATTTCAGCTTGATAATCGGTTAAATCGGCACGATGTTCATTTCCGCTGATACGTTTCATAGAAGCAACAAATTTGAGAGCATTGTACCATAAAGCATTGATTTCAACAACATAACCTGTACGCGGTGTTATTGGAAAACCATCTTCAACAGCATTCATCCATGTTAATGCACGTTCGCTTCCTTCTATATGTAGTAATCCGTTGTTATGTAAAATTATATTCGGATGTTTTTGTTTTCTGATATATTCAATAATATCAGTACAAATTTCATCAAAACGTTCAGCAGCATCATTTAAAGAAGTGTATTCAGCATATCTTTGAATTGCCGTAATAAACCACAATAAGGCATCAGGCTGATCCATTTCTTCTAATTGTATATCAGAAGTGTTACCTTCAAGAAATTGTTTTATCTCTTCTATAGATGTTTTTATTATAGCTTCAAAATAATCTAATCTATTGATGGATAACGTACATCCGTGTAATGAAAAAAACTGATCCCTGGCTCTTGCAGTAAACCACGGATATCCGGCTAATAAATAAGTTTTATCCCCAATACGTTTATAAAATTGTTGTGCAGAGTTTTTTAGAGTTGAGTACATATCAGCACGTTCGTGTCTTCTTGCCAACTCATCATCCCACAATTTTTTAAGTTTCAAAGGAGATATTTCCGTAATACCTGCAGAAAAAATTATTGATTCTCCTTTTTTGATATTCATTTCAAAATAACCCGGAACTAATAAATCTTCTTGATAATCATAGCCTCTTTCCTGTTCTTTATAATATTCAATGTTTTTATACCAAGTTGGAATATGTGTGTATGTATTCATTTTTGAGAATTGCATGAACAGATAAGGGTATGGCTCGTACAATCTCATACTTATACCATTCTTTGCTTCGATAAAAGAAGTGTCAGCCTGATTGTTTTCGTATGTAAGTTCATTTACATTTCTAAATGCCAAAAACGGTTTAAATCTAAGTGTAGTAGGAGAATGGGCATCAATGAGAGTATATTTTGTAATAATCCTTGGTTCAAATGAAACCAACATTCTTTCTTTGGATAGAATTACGCCGCCAACCCTGTAAATAGTCCGTGATATTACATTGCAATCAAATTGACGGATGTATTTATGACCATTCGGACTAAAGTTATTTCCTTCATATTTATGTATCCCCAGATTAAACTCTGCTCCATGTTGAATGACCGTTTCATCTAATGAAGACAACAGCACATGATTTGACTTGTCGATTTCGGGCAAAGGAGTAACTAATTGCCCATGATATTTTCTTGTATTGCAGTCAATCAAGGTTGTACTGTTATAAGCACCGGCTCGATTTGTACGTATCATCTCTTTAGCCAGAGATTTATCCAGATTGACTAATAATGTTTTATCAAAATTCAGATAGCTCATAAATGATTTTTATTAGATTTTTAAAAACGTTGCAATATAATAATAAATTCTTTAATTTATCACTATGGATACAGAATATTTAAAAAATAGATTTGACTGTTTCATCAGTAAATTGTAGAGGTACGATATAGATGTCCGTTAATTATTACAATATTTTTATTTAGCTCACAAATATATAAAATATGGCTCAATTATAGAATGAAATGAGCTTTATTCTTTCTATAATGAGCCACAATAATTATGTTTGTTATGTTTTTCTACTTTCTGTTATGTATCTATTGTATGAAATTGAATTTATTTTTACTTTTGCACTTGTTTTTGCCTCTTTAGCTCAGTTGGTAGAGCAAATCATTCGTAATGATTAGGTCGTGGGTTCGAGTCCCATGAGAGGCTCAGCTTAACGCCTTATCCAAGTTTTCTTTAATAACCGACAGAAACTCTTGAGTACTTAGATAGTTGTCTCTTTTTATTTCATCTCCATAAGCCAATATTGCTAAATCCTTAGTCATTTTACCGCTTTCAACCGTTTTTACACAAACATCTTCTAATTTTTTGCTGAAATTTATCAGTGCTTCATTATTATCTAATTTGCCTCTATGAGCCAAACCTCTTGTCCATGCAAAAATTGAAGCGATAGGATTTGTTGATGTTTCTTTGCCTTGTTGATGCTGACGGTAATGACGGGTTACTGTGCCATGAGCGGCTTCGGCTTCAACTGTTTTACCATCAGGCGTTACTAATACCGACGACATCAAGCCAAGCGAACCAAATCCTTGAGCAACAGTATCAGATTGAACATCGCCGTCGTAATTTTTACATGCCCATACAAAACCACCGTTCCATTTTAGTGCGGAAGCAACCATGTCATCTATTAGTCTGTGTTCGTATGTAATTCCTGCTTCAGCAAATTTAGACTTAAACTCAGCTTCATAAACTTCTTGGAAAATATCTTTAAATCTTCCGTCATATGCCTTGAGAATGGTGTTTTTAGTCGACATATACAATGGCCATTTTTTATCTAATGCAACCTGAAAAGATGATCTTGCAAATCCATAGATTGATTCATCAGTATTGTACATCGACAGAGCAACTCCATCGCCTTTGAAATCATAAACTTCCCACTCTTGCGTCTCACCATTTTCGTTAGTAAAAGTCATCCTTAACTTGCCCTTGCCTTTGATAACAACATCGGTTGCTTTGTATTGATCGCCAAATGCATGACGACCGATAACTATAGGTCTTTCCCATCCTGGAACTAATCTGGGAACATTACTGCAAATAATTGGCTCACGGAACACGGTGCCGCCGATGATATTTCTTAATGTACCATTGGGCGACTTCCACATTTTTTTGAGATCGAATTCTTTCACACGAGCTTCATCCGGTGTTATAGTGGCACATTTAACTCCAACATTATATTTAATGATTGCATTCGCTGCATCAACCGTTACTTGATCTTCAGTAGCATCTCTATTCTCAATACCTAAATCGAAATACTTAATATCAATATCTAAATAGGGTAAAATCAACTGTTCTTTTATAAACGACCAAATAATTCTGGTCATCTCATCGCCATCAAGTTCAACTATGGGATTCTGTACTTTTATTTTTTGCATTGTTTTCTCATCTTTTATTTAACGGAACAAACGATATTTTGTCTCCTACGTTTTTGTATGCCGGACGAATGATTCTCTTACTTGCGAAATTCAATTCCTCGATGCGATGGGCAGTCCAACCTGTAACACGCGACATTGCAAATAAAGGTGTAAATACCTCAGTCGGAAGTCCCATTACATCATATACAAAGCCTGAATAGAAGTCGACATTAGTACAAACTTGTTTGTTAATATCAGTTCCTTTAAAGTTCATAAATGCATTGATAGCTCTGTCTTCAAGCAATTCGAGGAAAGCAAATTCTTTTTGGCGACCTTTTTCTACAGCCAAACTACGTGCTAAGTCTTTTAAAAGAAGGGCGCGAGGGTCGGAAATGGTATACACAGCATGACCAATTCCATAAATCAAACCTTTTCTGTCGTATGCTTCTTTGTTCAACATCCTGTTCAGATAAGTATCGATTTCCTTAACGCTTGTCCAGTCTTTAATAGTTTCTTTCAGATGATCAAACATATTTTTAACTTCGATATTTGCACCACCATGTAAAGGTCCTTTTAAAGAACCGATACCTGCCGCAATTGCCGAATATGTATCTGTCTGAGTTGAACTTACAACTCTTACCGAGAATGTTGAGTTATTTCCTCCACCATGTTCAGCATGAAGCATTAAGCATAAGTCTAACAGTTTGATATCCAAGTCTGTGTAGTTATTCGGACCTTTTATCATGTAAAGGAAATTTTCTGCAACAGATGCACCTTCTAACGGGTGACGGATATGTAATGAGCGTCCTTGTTGACTATGTCTGAGGATGTTATAAGCATAAGCAATTATAGTTGGGAATTTCGAAATTAATTCGATTGATTGTCGTACAAGATTATCGCGGGTTATATCATCAGCATGTGAGTCATAAGTGTACATTTCAAGAACACTCCTTGCAAGAATATTCATGATATCCTGACCTTCTAACTCTAAAATATTCATTTTCATTTTAGTGTCTAAAGCCATTGACTCATTGATGATGTTTGTAAAGGTGTTTAGCTCCTCTTTATCAGGAAGATAACCCGACATAAGAAGAAAAGCTGTTTCTTCAAAACCTAATCTGTTTTCGTTCATCACACCGTGCACCAAATCTTCTAAGTCGACACCACGATAGTATAATTTCCCAGGTATTGGTTTTAAACCACCTTCGGGTAGTCGCTCGTAGCCAACAACATCGCCTACCTTGGTCAAACCAACAAGTACACCCGAATTATCTTCGTTTCTCAATCCGCGCTTAACATTGAATTTGGTAAATAATTCTTTGTCGATGCGACTTGTTGTTTTTACAGTTTCTGATAATTTGTATATCAGAAAATCCTTTTTTTTGCTCATAACAATTTATATATATGTTTGTTTTAATTAATATGCCTGTTTATTAATATGCTAATGTGATAATGTGCTAATATGCCAATGTGCTAATATTGTCTATTGTCTATTGTCTATAGACAGTCTACACTCAAAACTCAAAACTCATAACTCAAAACTCAAAACTATTAACTATTCACCAATCACTATTCACCAATTATTCTAATTTCATCGCATTTAATGCACTTCCTGATTTAAACCATCCGATTTGTTGTTCATTGTATGTGTGTACAACTTCAAAAGATTCCTGAGTGCCGTCTTTGTGATTTAGAACAATTGTCAGATTTACATTAGGAGAAAAGCTTTCAAGTCCGATTACACTAATTTTATCATCTTCACGAATTTTATTGTAATCATCTTTGTTTGCGAAAGTTAATGCCAGCATTCCCTGTTTTTTCAGATTTGTTTCATGAATACGGGCAAACGATTTCACCAATATAGCCTTTACATTTAAGAAGCGTGGCTCCATAGCAGCATGTTCGCGTGATGAACCTTCACCATAATTCTCTTCAGCAACTACAATAGTACCTATACCTTGCGCCTTATATTTTCGAGCAAGTGCCGGAACTGCAATATAATCGCCTGTTTCAACATCTATTACGGAGTTGGTCTTGTCGTTAAATGTATTTACAGCACCAATCAACATATTATCAGAAATATTATCAAGATGTCCTCTGAAACGCAACCATGGTCCTGCCATAGAAATATGATCGGTTGTACATTTACCTTTTACTTTAATTAATAGCGGTAAATCGTACAAATCCTTACCATCCCAAGCTTTAAAAGCCTCAAGTTTCTGTAAACGATTCGAATCAGGGGCGATATTTACTTCGATATTGCTGCCATCAACTACAGGAGCAATATATCCTGCATCTTTCACATCAAACCCTTTTATTGGTAGTTCGTAACCTTTTGGTTCTTGCAACTTTACTTTCTCACCTTTATCGTTAACCAATAAATCCGTCATAGGATTAAAGCACAAATCACCCGCTATTGTCAATGCAGCTACTATTTCAGGCGATGATACAAAAGCATGAGTATTCGGGTTGCCGTCGTTTCTTTTTGCAAAGTTACGGTTGAACGATGTGACTATTGAATTAGGACGTTCATTATCTTCTGTTATTCTCTTCCATTGCCCGATACATGGTCCGCATGCATTAGCCATAATAGTTGCACCGGCAGCTTCAAATTCAGCGAGAATTCCATCTCTTTCAGCAGTATAGCGCACTTGTTCGGAACCTGGATTAATGATAAATTGCGATTGCACTTTTAATCCATCTTCACGAGCCTTCTTAACTATTGATACAGCTCGAGTTAAATCTTCATAAGAAGAGTTTGTACACGAACCAATCAATCCTACTTCCATTTTTTGAGGATAGCCTTTCTCTTTAACTTGTTTAGCAAAATCCGAGAGGGTATATGCTGCATCAGGAGTAAAAGGTCCGTTTATATATGGTTCGAGAGTGTTTAAATCTATCTCGATTATTCTATCGTAATACTTTTCAGGATTTGCAATGATTTCTGAATCAGATTGTAGATGTTCAAAGTTCAATAAAGCTAATTCAGCGATTTCTTTACGACCGGTTGCTATAAGGTAATCAGCTGATTTTTCGTCGAATGGAAATATAGAAGTAGTAGCACCAACTTCCGCTCCCATATTACAAATAGTGCCTTTACCGGTAGCCGAAATAGTCTTTGTGCCTTCCCCGAAATATTCGATTATTGCATTAGTGCCGCCCTTTACGGTTAAAATTCCTGCAAGTTTTAGTATCACATCTTTTGGCGATGTCCATCCCGACATTCTTCCTGTAAGCTTTACACCTATAATTTTTGGCATTTTCAATTCCCAAGGCATACCTGCCATAACATCAACTGCATCAGCACCACCTACACCTATAGCTATCATACCTAAGCCACCTGCATTCGGAGTGTGCGAATCCGTACCAATCATCATTCCACCCGGAAATGCATAATTTTCCAATACTACCTGATGAATTATACCTGCACCCGGTTTCCAAAATCCAATTCCAAACTTATTTGATACATTACTTAAAAACTCATAAACTTCATGATTGTTATTATTAGCAGTATTTAAGTCGACATTAGCTGAAATATGTGCCTGAATAAGATGGTCGCAATGAACAGTTGAAGGCACTGCAACATGCTTTCTTCCCGAATTCATTAATTGTAAAAGTGCCATTTGTGCAGTAGCATCCTGCATAGCAACTCTGTCGGGTGAGAAATTCACATAGTCGACACCTCTCTCGAATGATTTCGCAACTTCATCTACATGTAAATGAGCATAAAGAATTTTCTCTGTTAATGTCAATGGACGTTTCAATATGTCCCTTACCTTATTAATTCTTTCAGGTAATAAGTTATACACTCTCTTTATCATTTCTGCATCAAAAACCATATTTTATGTATTTATTCTTGTTTTAAAACTGTTGGATGTGAAAAATGTATATTTACACATAAATTCTAAATAAATCTTTCAAAGATAATAAAAAAGATATATTAAAATATACACATAACCGTTCAAGATTGATATTTTAACAATAGATATTAACTAAATGTTCAGATATATTTTTTTTATT
>Ga0228535_1001203_pt1 | contig 45362 bp, 42 predicted proteins | sample SJ1metagenome_FD_168457 | JGI IMG/M metagenome (GOLD analysis project Ga0228535, IMG submission 168457) | Enriched culture of PCE-dechlorinating microbial communities from Ithaca, New York, USA - SJ1 | ecosystem: Engineered > Modeled > Simulated communities (microbial... > Unclassified | place... | reverse complement strand
AGGCATCTTCGACAAGTTGCGCGACATCCGTATCAATAGAACTCATATGTGTTTTCACATCCACATCAAGACTTTTTAGGATCTCCATCAACTCTTTGTTTGTTTTGCCCAAGAGTTTGGCGAGTTCATACACCCTTATCTTACTCATTCCTTTCGCCCCCCTTTGCAGCAAATTCCTCAATTTTGCGCGCCAATCCATGCGTCTCTGGAAGCCCGAAGACTTGAGTCAAACCGAGTCCCGTCATTCCGTGCATCTCCTCCCGTGTCACCGCCAGGAAGAGCTGCCGACACATACCGCGCGCGACGTACCCTTTCAAGGCTCTCTGGACATTGGCGGAACTGTCGCTCGTGAGAAGAACGAGAATCCGGTCGCCCCTCCGCAGAGCCCTCCGAATGTCATCCTGTCCCAAAAACAGGACTCCCGCTCTCCGGGCCAAAGAGAGAAGTGACGCCACACGAAGAGAATTCTGGGATGAAATGTCAAGCGTTCCCGCCATTCCGCCCCTCCTCTCCTTCAGCTTCTCCGGCGAGCAAAGTGAGGACATCGTCATAAAGCTCAACGGGAACCTTGCTCTTCAAAGCACGGGAAAGGGCATCCCTCTTTTTCGCTGCGAGCACGCATTCCTTCCGAAAGCAGAGATACGCACCCCTTCCGGGAGCACGCCCCGTCGTATCAATTTCGATACGACCATCAGGACAACGTACAACCCTGATCATATCCCGCTTGGGAGATTCCTCTCCGCACCCGGAACACGTCCTCGGGCGCTGTCTTGTCACTCCTGCTTTTCTTCCCATATATCGGAAGAACCTCCCTTGATTATATCTTCAAAGAGATCCTGAAGAGTAGGCATCCTCTCCGGCTCGAGAACCTTGATGTCGATTTTCCACCCCGTGAGTCGCGCCGCGAGTCGAACATTCTGTCCAGCCTTGCCGATAGCCAGGGACAACTGGTCAGGACGTACATAGACACGCACAGCGCGGTCTGTTTCCAGCACAGGTTCCACTTTGAGAATCTTCGCCGGAGAGAGCGCGTTCCGGATAAACTGCAATGGATCACTGTGCCAGATGATGATGTCCATACGTTCCCCACGCAGTTCGGAACTGATGGACTTGATTCGGCTCCCCTTGGTCCCGACACAGGCCCCGACGGGATCGACATTCGGATCCAGCGTGGCCACCGCAATCTTCGAACGAGTTCCAGCCTCTCGAACGATACCCCGAATTTCCACCACGCCTTCCTGAATTTCCGGCACTTCCAGTTCCAAAAGACGGCGCAGAAGGCCCGGATGGGTTCTCGACACGACAATACGAGGCCCCCTCGTGGTGCGACGGACATCCAGCAGAAAGAATTTCATACGCTCATTCGGGGAGTAGGTTTCACCCACAATCCGTTCCTCTCGGGGGAGGATCGCTTCGGTGCGGTCGTTCAACCGAACGAGGATGTGCTCGCCTTCGGTCTTGAAGATGATCCCGTTCACAAGATCTCCCACACGGTTCGCAAATTCGTCGAAGATGACCTGCCGTTCCGCATCCTTGATCCGTTGGATGATGACCTGCCTTGCGGTCTGTGCCGCAATTCTTCCGAATCCCTCCGGGGAAACTTCAATTCTGATGACATCTCCATGCACGACATCCAAGTAGCCCATTTCATGTGCCTGCGCGAGGGATAACTCGAGATCCGGCGAAGACACTTCTTCTACGACCATCCGAATTTCAAAGAGAGAGATTTCTCCGTTTTCCAAATCGAGATGAACCTCAAGGTTCTGATCACCTCCCTTGTGTTTCCGATACGCCGAAACCAGTGCCGCCTCCAGGCTCGAGGCGATGATTTCAATGGGGAGTCCCTTTTCTTCTTCTATCTGGCGAAGTGCTTTGAGGAAATCACGACCTAACTGCATGATCCTTCTCCTTCCCGCTCTTCTTCTTTTGCTGTTTTTGACCGCGCTCTTCAATCTCAAAGACAAGATGAGCTCGAGTAATTGTATCGAAAGGAATCGTTTCCTCGGAAGCATCCTCCAAAACAAGAATCACCGCAAGCTCCGACACTGAGGCGAGACGCCCCACGATATCCCGGTGCTTCCCCTTTCCTTTGGAGATGCGCACAAGCGCCTTCTTGCCGAGGAATCTCAGAAAATCGGAATACTTTACAAGGGGACGTTCAACACCAGGAGAACTCACCTCAAAAAAATATTTTTCACTTGAAAAATTCATTTCATCAAGCGTAGAGTTGATTTTTCTCGAGACTATTTCGCAATCCTTGATGGTGATGCCACCAATGGAATCGATGAGAACGCGCAGAATCCTCTTTTCGTTCTCCACGGTCCATTCCAGATCGACGAACTCGAATCCGAGCTCTTCGACGCAACGCACGACCACGTCCCTCTGGAGAGCGACATTTTTCCCTCGCTCCTTCACGACGACACCTCCGTTTTTCCACGGAAGGGGACACAAAAAAGGAAGAGTGGGCACCGCCCACTCTTCTCGACAATCCTCCCCGTCCACACGATCTATACGAATGGAGTATAGCATGTGACCCCGGACTCTACAAGCAGTCTCTCACGATAAAATCCGGCCACCATTCATTCAATCCGACACTGAAGGATTCTTCGATAGGAATCTCCATCAGGGCGTCTCCGAACACTTCCTCCTCCAACGCCGGCAGAAAGAGATTTCCCATCCATATTCGCTGCTTTTCGGTCTGATCGAGGAAAAACAACCGTCCTGGGGACACGACGAGCACCTCCTCGCTATCATTCCATCCAGTAGTTCGGTGCCTCCTTGGTGATAGTCACGTCGTGGGGATGACTTTCCTTCATGGATGCAGGCGTGATCTTCACGAACTTTCCCTTCTCTTTCAGGTCCCTGATCGACGCCGCACCGACATACCCCATGCCGGACCGCAGCCCTCCCACCAATTGATACATGACGGCACCGAATCCGCCTTTGTACGGAACGAGTCCTTCTATTCCCTCCGGAACCAGTTTCTCCTCCTTGGTTCCTTCCTGAAAATATCTGTCCTTGCTGCATCCACCCTTCATGGCTTCGAGTGATCCCATCCCTCTGTAGCTTTTGAACGAGCGCCCACGAAAAATGACAACCTCCCCTGGACTTTCATCGGTTCCGGCAAAAAGGGAACCGACCATGACCACGTCCGCACCTGCGGCGATAGCCTTGACAATGTCTCCGGAATAACGGATGCCTCCATCGGCGATGACCATTTTACCAAGAGCGTGAGCAACCTGGGCAACCTGAAATACCGCGGCGATCTGAGGAACACCTATACCGGCAACAATTCTTGTCGTGCAGATGGATCCGGGCCCCACACCGACCTTCACTGCATCGGCCCCGGCTTCGATGAGGTCTTTCGCGGCATCTCCCGTTGCGATGTTTCCTCCTACAATGCCGATCTCCGGATAGGTTTTCTTCAGATACCGAACCATCTCCAGAACGGCTCGAGAATGTCCATGCGCGGTATCCACCACAAGCACATCCACCCCGGAAGAAACAAGCAAATCCGCTCTTCGGGAAACATCCGCCCCCACACCGACAGCGGCACCGACGCGAAGTCTCCCTCTGGAATCCTTGCAGGCATTCGGAAACTCCTTGGCTTTCTGTATATCCTTGATGGTGATGAGCCCCTTCAAATGCCCCTCTTTGTCTACTATCGGCAGCTTTTCCACCTTGTGCTTCATGAGAATGCTCTTTGCATCCTCAAGAGTCGTACCCTCCGACGCGGTGATGAGATTCTCTTTGGTCATGATACAGGAAATCGGCTGTTCGTAGTCGGTAACGAAACGAAGATCCCGATTCGTGATGATGCCGACCAGACGGAGTTCGCCATCAACAATGGGAACTCCTGAGATGTGATAGTGCGACATGAGAGAGACGGCGTCCTCCACACGGTTTTCGGGGTGGAGGTAAAACGGGTCCACGATGACACCCGATTCCGATCGCTTGACTTTATCCACCTCTCCCGCCTGCTGCTCCGGAGGCATGTTTCTGTGAATGATCCCCAAACCACCCTCTCTGGCCACCGCAATGGCCAGTCTCGCTTCTGTCACGGTATCCATGGCGGCGCTACAGATGGGAACATTCACGGCAATACTCTCCGTGAAGCGACTCCGGGTATCCACCTCGGAGGGAAGTACCTCACTAAAGGCAGGAACAAGGAGAACATCGTCGAATGTAAACCCCTCGTAAGAAACGAACTTATCGCTCGATACCATGAAATCGACCTCCCGCAAGTGCGGTCATATCTGATCCGCTTCGTTTTCAAACCGACGCAGCGTGGCCACTGCATGGCACACCATGGCCTCGCCCCTGCCGACACTTCCCACGTGCTCTCCGGATTTCACCTTTACGTGTACACACCGGTTCGTCTTCCCCCCGGAGTTTGCCTTCCAAATCCTGTCGAAGACAGCGTTCAACGCGGATTCGATCTCCGGGACAAAGGCCCCCAGTCGAGGGACCTGAGCTATCAGCGTGACATCCACCCATTCCACGACCCACGTCCTGGAGAAAATACGCCTGCACACTTCGTCCAAAAGCAACATACTGTCCGCATTCCGGTAACGTTCTTCCGAGGCGGGAAAGAGCGTTCCCAGATCCGGTTCTCCTGCCGCCCCGAGCAACGCGTCGGCGACGGAATGGGCGATCACGTCGGCATCAGAATGCCCTTGAAGCCCTAAGGAAGAGGAAATGCGTACTCCCGCGAGAAGAAGCGGGCGGTGAGGGACGAGAGGATGCACATCGTACCCGTGACCTGTCCGAAGGATATTTTTCGCCTGTGCTCTCGCCAGCATCTGCGCCATTACCATGTCCTCTTCGTAGGTGATCTTGAAATTCCTTCTTTCCCCTGGAACGGTCGCAAGGGGCATGCCCGCAGCAATCCATGCCTCCGCTTCATCCTTTACCCCGCGCTCCGCCCGCTCGAGAACACCGAGCAAGAGATGGCGAGGGAAAACCTGCGGTGTCTGTGTTCTGAAAAGCCCCTCCCTGGAGACGGGCATCACGTCGCCTGTCTCCGATATCCGCTTGAGTGCGTCCGTCTCAGGCAGAACGGGAACGGCTCCCCCTTCGCCGGCGGCGAGAAGAAGGCGCCTGCAGAGATCGATCGAAACAAAGGGGCGTGCCGCATCGTGCACGAAAACCATTTTCCCCGAGGCCTCTCGAATGCCCGACAAGACAGAATCCGCCCGTTCCATTCCACCAGGGGCGAAACGCAATGGCATCTCAAAACAATCGACATCCGGGGCCATTTTTCCCCCCTCAGGAATGACAAGAACGCATTCGCCAACAATGCCTTCGCGAAACAGCGCGTTCGCGACGAGGGCGCTCCAGCTCCACATGGGCATGGAACCAAGCCGACAGAACTGCTTTGGAATCCCTCCCATGCGCGTTCCTTTTCCCGAGGCGACGATAACGAAGGAGGCTTCCATCACAGGTGTGAATCCCTCCGCAACCTTCCGAACACCATACGACCCGCCGACGTCTGCAGCATGGACGTGACCACCACGTCGACCCTCCGCCCTACATAGCGGTCCCCTTCCTCGACGACAATCATGGTCCCATCATCGAGATAGCCCACACCCTGATGCGGCTCCTTTCCCTCTCGAATGAGGTCGACCGTGACGCTTTCTCCCGGAAGAAGCATAGGCTTGAGTGCATTCGCCAGATCGTTGACGTTCAATACGGAAATCCCCTGGATCTGAGCGATTTTATTCAAATTATAGTCCGTCGTGATGATTTTCCCCGAGATCTGCTTCGCCAAGGCCACCAAACCCTGATCCACGGAATCGACCTGCAGTTCCTTGAGAGAAATCTCCAGGATCTCCACACGCAGGGTAGCGAGTTTCTGCAGTTCGTTGACGGCATCAAGACCTCTCCGTCCTCTGGTTCTTCGGGTAGGATCCGAAGAATCCGCCACACCCTGGAGTTCCGTGAGCACAAACCTGGGCAGGACAAGTGTACCTTCGAGAAACCCCGTTGAAGCGACGTCGAGAATTCTTCCGTCGATGGCCACACTGGTGTCGAGAATCTTGACATCCATGCCATCGCTGGAGAGGGTGATCTCCTTTTCTTCCTTCCCCCCCCGGATCCGCCGGACCTTCGGCAGAATTCTCCCTTTCAATTCGCCGACGGTGGAGACCATGTTCACGATATCCTCACGGCGTTTCAGAAAGATGCGGACAAACGTGTATCCCAAAACAACGTTCAACAATACCGCAATGTAACTGCCCACACCGGGAAAATCCGCAAAGGGCAGTGCAAGGAGATTGGCCACAAGAAGACCGATGATGAGCCCGACGATGCCCACGGTGAGATCCGTCCAACTGATGGACTGGAGCTGGCTCTCAAAGAGCAGACCGAATCGCAGCAACGCCCGAAGAAACAAAGGTGTCACCAGATATCCTATACCCGCCATAAGAATGATAAGGAAGCCGAGAAGCGCGATATTCGCCGAGAAATTCCCCCAGGGCCAGTAATTTCTGAGCAGAGGAATCTCCTGAAAAACCTGGTCGCGCAAGTACTGCGCCAATTGGTACCCCGCAAAACCACCGAGAAAGGACAACAGCGTACGAACGACTCCTCTGAGAATGACGACAAGACCATGTTCCATGAACGCGATTCACCTCCCCTTCTGTTGGTTTCCGTTTTTCGGTGCTTCCCTTCGGCTCTCCAGCGCCGCATGAAGCGTTACCCTGTCCGCAAAACCGATGCTTCCCCCCACGGGGAGACCGTAGGAAAGACGGGTAATTTTCCCTTCAAAATCCTTCAATGCATCCAGAACGGCATAATAGGTCAAATCACCTTCGACCCTCGGATTCGTGGCGACGATGACCTCCTCCGTCGAAAGGTTCTCCACTCTGGAAAGCAGTGCATCCAGCCTCTCTGGGGACAACTCTTCTCCATCCAGAGGTGAAACTCTTCCCCCCAATACAAAATAGAGGCCGAAATAGATTCCCGCTTGCTCGATGCTGATGAGATCCTCCGCTGTTTCGATGACACAGAGAGTCTTTTTGTCCCGCATGGGATCCCGGCAAAGAGAACAGGGATCGGTGTCCGTCATGTTACCGCAAGCGGAACACGGCGCCAGACGAGAGCGGAGGTCGATCAGGGCCGCAGCAAGTTCCTGTGCATAGGTCTGACTCTGGTGGAGAACGAAAAAGGCCATTCTCCGGGCGCTTTTCTCCCCGATTCCGGGGAATTTCTCGAAAAGCGCGACGAGCTTTTCCAGGGGCTCCGGTAAGGGCATGGCACTCTCTAAAAGAGCCCGGGTACGTTGAGTCCCATACCCCCGGTGAGTTGACCCATCCGCTGATTGGCCAGCTCCTTGCTGAGACGCAACGCCTCGTTAACTGCGGCAAGAACGAGATCCTCCAGCATCTCCGGATCCTGAGGATCGATAACTTCGGGCGAGATCGTGACGGAAAGGATATCTCCCTGGCCGTTCGCCGCAACGCGAACCATGCCCCCTCCGGCCGCACCTTCCACTTTCTCCTCCGCAAGACGTTCCTGGATCTGAAGCATTTGGGTCTGCATCTTTTGAGCCTGTTTGAACAATTTATCCATCTTCACCACACACCACACTCCTTCTCCGAAAGACTGACGCGGTCAATGATGGTACCGCATTCCATGACGAATGGAAACAGCTCGATAGAGTTGTTCAAAAAGAAGAACAAGACAGAGCTCGTGAGGGAATGTCATGGGAGAAAGGGATATTCTTTCCGCTGCGCGGCTCTTGATTCGTTCCCCCACACCGTGTGCTCCGCCGACAACGAGCAGTAAACGCCCGGGAACGCTCTGAAGACACTCATAAAGCCACATCGAAAAATCCCTGCTGGAACGACATATTCCCACCTCGTCAAGAAGTACCGGATAGTCTCTTTCGGTGATGCATTGGAGAATTCGCTCTTCCTCCTTTTTCCGCACAGTCTCGACATCTTTGACGCCTCGAACTTCCGAAACTGTTTCCCACGCAAGAGGAAGAAGCTTTTTGATTCTTTTTTCATACTGAGAACATCCCTCAAGGGTCCAAGCCGCTCGAGGCATACCAACGGAAAGAATCACGAGCTTCATTTCTCCGCCTCTCCCAGAACAGCCCTGCGAAGTGTGAGAGGTTCCATATCCAAGCATCGTCCGCATACACGGCAACGAACTCGTATCAGTACTCCCACACGCACGACCTCCCAGATCCGGGAACCACAGGGATGCTCTTTCTTCAGTTCCAGAAGAATTCCCGGTTCGATGGGGTTTCTATAATAGCCCATTTTCGTGCTCATGGGAGATGAAACGGTTTTTGCGGGACATCTTCTTCAGAGTGTATCGGTCCTGTCGTTCCCGTTCCGCAAGAATTTCTCGGATTCGTTTATATTCTGCGCGTAACGTCGGGAGAACAGCGTGTTCCAGGTTGTTGATTTTCCTCATGGTGTCTCTCAGGTCCTTTTCAAGAGCCACGAGCTTTGCTCTTACATTGATATAGCGCCAGAGGATCTCGTCCGCATCGGAAAGAGCCGACAAAAGGTCATCAAGATGAATAGAGGCGAGTGCGGGATCGTATTTCATCGTAGAGGGATGCAACTCGTCCTCCGAATGGGCAGGACGAAACTGCGCAAAGGTACATCCCATGAGAGAATGGCGTTCCATCACCACAACGAGAGGAATCTGTCCCGGATGCAGAAGGGACAACATGTGTTGTCCCTCATACATACGGACCAGCGCATAGACCATGGAAATGCGCACGCAGAGATCGCGGAACCTTTTCCCGAGCGAAGCGAAAAGGCGTCGTTCCTGTTCGATCGCGAGAACAAGAGCATCCCTTTTTTTCTGGAGAAGCCCCATACCGTACCGAATCGTCTCCGTCCTGCGCCTGAGCGCGAGCATCTGTTCCCTTGTCGGAGAAAGTGCCATGTCTAGGTCACTTTTCCTTCGGTCATGCGTTGCAGATACTCCTCGGGAAGCCGATAAAGCTCGTCCCTGGGAAGAAGAGAGAGACACTCCATGCCTATTCTCATGGAACTCTCGAGCGGACGATCCTCTTGCCCCTGATGAACAAAACGCTCTTCGAAGATTTTCGCAAAGGAGAGGTAATTTTGTTCCACGGGACTCAAGCCTTCTTCTCCGACGATGAGCTTCAGCCGTTCGAGATCTTTTCCCTTCGCGTAGGAAGCGTAAAGTTGATCGGCCAAAGCCCTGTGTTCTGGAAAGGTCTTCCCCCGTCCGATACCCTTGTTCATCAGCCGGCTCAGGCTGGGAAGGACACTCACAGGAGGAAAGAGACCGCGTTCATTCATATCTCTGGCAAGCACGATCTGCCCTTCGGTAATATACCCGGAAAGGTCCACCACTGGATGGGTCATGTCGTCATCAGGCATGGTGATGATAGGAATTTGCGTGACACTTCCGCTTCTCCCCTTGACGCTGCCTGCTCGCTCATAGATCGTCGAAAGATCCGAATACATGTAGCCGGGAAAACCGCGACGGCCTGGCATTTCCTCCCGGGCTGCACTGATTTCCCGGAGGGCCTCGCAGTATTGCAGCATGTCCGTGAGGACCACGAGAACATCGTATTCCAGGGTAAACGCAAAGTACTCCGCTACGGCAAGGGCCATACGGGGGGTAAGCAGCCGCTCCACGGGGGAATCACTCGCAAGGTTGAGAAAAAAAACACCATTGGCAAGGACACCCGCTTCTGAAAAAACATCCATAAAATAACGAGCTTCCTGTTGCGTAACCCCCATAGCTGCAAAAATCACGAGGAAAGACTGTTCACTCCCGGGAACACGTGCCTGAGTGGCGATCTGCGCAGCAATTCTTGCTGCCGGAAGACCGGCTCCGGAGAAGATCGGTAGTTTTTGCCCCCTGACAAGGGTATTCATGAGATCAATGGTGGAAATACCCGTTTCGACAAACTTATCTGGTCCGACTCGTTGTGTAGGATTGAGTGGCTCTCCCTGAATCGACATCAATTCGCCGCCCAGCGGCGCGGGTTTACCGTCAAGAGGCCGAAAGCGCCCGTCGAGAATGCGTCCCATGAGCATCTTTCCCACGGGGACCCGTACGATGTCTCTTTCAAGATACACCGTACTCCGAGGTGCATCGAGTCCCATGGTCCCTTCGAAGAGTTGAATCGCACAATAGCGTTCCTCCACCAGCAGGATCTGCCCCGTGGCGATGCCCTGAGGACTTTCCACCGTGACTGTTTCTCCGTATCCCGCATTCCGTACTCCTTCGACGAAAAGAAGAGGACCCACGATATCCCGAACGGTCCGATATCCTTCGCGATAGAGTGGTCTCATCGCAGGGCTCACAGGGCGATCACCTCGGTCTCATCGAGGACTTTGGAAAATCTGGCGCTCCATTTGGCCATTTCGAGGAGAAAGTGTTCGTCATCCTCGCTTCTCAGCCTGATCAATTCGACACGCACGCCCGCTGTCGGGATCTGTTCGAAGAGAAGTCCCTGGTCGATGCGGTTGCGTACGAGAAGATCCGTGTTCCGGAGAAAACACAGCAGATCGTTCTGTCTCGCGAGAGAACAGAATGCGTCTACCGCGTCGAAGGCGTTCTGCTGCAGGTATACCACACGCAGAAGTTCCGAGAGAAACAGCACCCATTTGTCGGTTTCGGAGAGACCATCCCGTCCGACAAGTTGCACCAAATCCAAAAGATCTTTTTCCCTGGCAAGGGTTTCCCGAAGAAATCGTTTTCCCTCTTTCCATTTTTTCCCCAAAAGGGTCTCGAAATAGGCATCCATCTGTTCCTCGTAGAGGGAATAACTCGTCTTCCAATTAATGGCCGGGAAGTGCCGCTGTTGCGCCAGCGTTTTGTCGAGAGACCAGAAGACTCCGGAGAGACGCAGGCTTCCCTGGGTCACCGGCTCGGAAAAATCCCCTCCCGGAGGCGATACGGCGTTGATGACGCTCACCGAACCCAGCCGCTCCGGAAAACCGAGGGGAGCGACCTTTCCGGCCCTCTCGTAGTATTGAGCGAGACGGGAACCGAGATAGGCGGGATATCCCTCTTCCCCGGGCATCTCTTCCAAGCGCCCTCCGATTTCGCGAAGCGCTTCGGCCCAGCGAGAAGTGGAATCCGCCATGATCGCAACATGGAGTCCCATGTCCCGAAAATATTCCGCAATGGACATGCCGAGATAAATACTCGCCTCCCTGGCGGCAACGGGCATATTGGACGTGTTGGCAATGAGCACCATGCGTTCCATTAAGGAAAATCCATTATGAGGGTCCACAAGCGTGGGAAATTCCTCCAGGACCTCCGTCATTTCGTTTCCTCTCTCGCCGCAGCCGATATAGACGATCACCTGGGCATTGCACCATTTTGCAAGAGCTTGCTGCGTCACGGTCTTTCCCGTTCCGAATCCTCCCGGGATGACCGCTGCACCACCCAATGCCAAAGGAAACAACGTATCGAGAATGCGCTGCCCCGTAACCAGAGGGACATCCAAGGAAAGCCTCTGCGCCACAGGCCTCGGTTTGCGGACTTCCCAACGCTGCATCATAGAAAAGGGAGGTGCATTCTGGAAAAAACATAAAGGGGTCTCTACCTCGTAGGCTCCTTCCGACGCAATCTTTTGAACCACGCCGCCGGGAAAATTGGGCGGTGCCATCAACACATGCGCGATTGCCTGCCCTTCCCTGACGACACCCCAGAGATCGCCAGCCTTGAGAAAAGTGTTCTCCGTGACGGACGGTGTGAACTCCCACCGCGTCGTCCTGTCCAACGTGGCCGCATCAGCCCCTCTCGGAATCCACAGGGAATCCTTACCGAGCGTGTAAAGAGGACGTCCGATGCCGTCGAAGACCTGCCCGAGCAACCCGGGGCCGAGTTCCACCTCGAAGAGGCGACCGGAAAAGTGTACGGGCTCTCCTGCACGCACTCCCGTCGTCTCCTCGTAAACCTGAATATCCACTCCGGCACCGCGAATGCGTACCACTTCTCCCATGAGCATGGTTTCGCCAACGTGAGCGACTTCGAACATGCGTACAGGAAAATCAATGGAGGCGCGTATCACCGGCCCGGCCACCGCACGTACACGGCCGACTCGCGTCATTGTCGTCACCTCAGTCCTCTCGGAGCTTCATATCGGGAAAAGGGACCCACACGGGACGCCCCATATGGTGTATCCGCTGTTTTACAGGGTGAGGAAGGCGCTCGAACCACCCCTCCTCGACGAGGATAAACGCTACCCTGTCCTCCACAAGCCGGCTCCAAACAGTGCGAACATCCTCGGGATGTTCGCAATTGACGGGAACAAATCCCTTCACGGACCAGAGATCGATGAAGAGTCGCGTTCCAAGCACAAGTGTTTCGTAAGTTCTCTCGTCCACGGACATCAGCCTTTTCAGTTCTTGATTCCGATCAGCCGCTCGAAGATGCCGTCGGGAGAAAGCCCCAGGGCTGCGCCGACGACGATGGTGTTGAGATTCTGCCACTCCGTAATCTGTCTGGCCACATAGCCGATGGCAACTTCGATGCCGAGAGGGTTTTTCCTCATGAGTCCCATTTGCCACTGCAAAAAAGCGCCGTGAAGAGCCCGTTGAAATTCCGAGGGCGTCGTCTCGGCGATATTCCGTATCCAGGAACGCCACGTTGTTCCATGGACCACTTCCGCGAGGGAACGGGCGCGAACGAGACGGCGGGGCGACAGGGAATACCCTTCAGGCACGTACTCGCTTTCCTGATGAGGCGTCTCCTCATAACCCGTATGATGCCTGAGCCAGATGCCGATATTCCAAAGATCAATGAGGCGGCCGAGATACTCTCTCACGCGTGCGCCATTAGAGGAGGTGAAAGAAGAGATTTCACTCCGGAGCGCCTCGAGTATCCCCAGAAGAAACCTGCGTTCAGCCAATACAAGAGGACGCCCCCGGGCAAGCGCTACAGCGGCTTCGCCTATCGCTCCGGCAAAAGGATGCACAACGGCTCTGCACCGTTCGCAAAGTTCGAGAAGCGATGCACTCTCCCAAAGTTCATGGTAGAGATCCCCGGAAATACTGCCGTATTCATGCCAGAGAGGCTGAAGCAGAGCATCGCGACGAGGAACGGCGAAAGATCGCAACAAGAGACGACCGTTGTGCAGATCCGCCCTCGTCAGGAGAACCGACAGCAACGCCGCCGGTTCTCCCTGCGCAAGAGATCGCACAAAGTGCAGTTCCTCGGCGACCCCCAGGGCAAGAGCCGTTTCAAGGCGCTTGAGGGAAGATGTTTCGGTGGACACCAACTCAAGCCGGTACGCCCTTGCGTACCGGCTTTCAAGAAGAAACGCCTCTACACCGCGCAAGCCATCTCTGGTGAGAGAAGCGTATTGGTCACTCTGAAGAAACGAAGTGGATCTGGCTCTTAGAGAAGCATTAAGATAACCGTAATTCTCTGGAGATCCTATCCACTTCTTCAAAAAAAGGCACAAGGAATCGATCAAGTTCCCGCCCCACTTCGGCGCGACATCGTCTCCATCTGGTCTGGAGAGTATTCTCGATGAATATCCGTTCATCCGAGGCAGCGTAGACCGTACAACCGCCCCAAGGATCGTCGATCTCCTCCCTGACCTCAACGATTTCCGGTCTGGAGGAAAGGCTCTCTCCGGTACCCGGTGGGACGAAAACAACGCAGGGGGTTCCCACAATAAAAAGCGCCTCGGTGACCAAACGCTCAAGAGAAGCGGCGCCGGAACCGGAAGAATCCTCCTCTTTCAGGCGGATCGCTATTCTTTCTTCCACCGCATTCAGAAGTTCTTCTCCCAAAAAAGCCACTCGATCGCGAAGCGCTTGAAGGAGAAACCGTTTCCTCATGGAAAGACGACGTGCTTTTTCCGACGCAATCTCCTGCCTCAACAGAACAACCTGCTTTTCCACCTGCTGGCGACGCGACGCGACGCGATCCTCGATCTCTTCTTCCATGCGACGCCTTTCGGAGGTTATTCGCGCCTCGTATTCCACGCGCAATGCCTCTTTGAACGCCTCAAGTCGTGTTTCCACATCGTTCTGAGACACGAAAACCACCGTTTCCGCTTCTGCCTCGTTCTCAGGCGAGGCGAAGAATGAGCATAATGGCCACGACGAAACCCAGAATCACCATCGTCTCCGGAATGGCCTCGAGAATGATCATCGTTCCTGCGGTTTCCGGCTTCTCCGCCACGGTGCCGGCACCGGCACTTCCGATCTTGGCCTGCGCATAGGCCGTGGCAAGGGCGGGAACCCCCACTGCGAGAGCCGCCGCAAGAGCTATCAGGGCTTTTTCCACGAAGGACTCCTCCTTTTTCCGAACGGTCGATAGGCAATACCGCCCCCGACGTAAAACTTCCCCAGAAACTCGACGTAATGGAGCCTGGCAGCATGCAACCCCGACCCCGCGAGAGCCAAAACGAAATTGAGGAGGTGCATGGCCAAAGCCATCATGATTCCCAAAATGGAAATACCGAGAACATCCACGAAAGAGGATGCGACCATGGCGAGAATTGCGGAAGAAAGACCGATGGCACCAATTCGCACGTAACTCAGGACGTTGCCGATGGTTCCGAGATATTCGATGACCCCTCCCAGCCCGCCTCCCATGAGAAGAACCACCGTGCCGACGATGACAGCGGAGAGGGAGACCGAAAAAAGTTTGTCGGGAAGCCATCCCTTGAAGATGACAATCCCTAGGACAAGTCCGGACAGAATGACGAGATTACCCAATTTTTCCATCCAGAGATGTTTGTGGCGATGACGAATCCCTTCGATGAGTCCCAAGAGGTGACCAAGACAGACGTGAGCCAGCCCCAACACCACCGTGAAAACGAGAACCGGCATGACCGCTTCGGATCGCTCCACCCAAAGAGGCCTCATGTGCAGAAGACGATGTCCCATATCCCCGAAGAACTCGCCATAGGCAATCCCCCAGGCGATACTCCATCCCGCGATGAAGTAGAGAATGCTTCCAATGTGTGAAACAAGCACGGATTTCCCGAAACGCCGCGCAAGAAAACCGAAGAGGGCGATAAAAAAACCGTAGCCGATGTCACCAACCATACAACCGGAAAAAAAGGGGAAAAAGATGCCGATGAGAACAGTAGGATCAAGTCCGGAATATTTCGGCGGAGAAAGAAGCTTGAGAAAGAGTTCGAAGGGAGCGAACGGCCCCGGATTAGATAACGCTGTAGGCACTTTGTGCCACTCGTCATCCGAGGGGTAGCGCCAGGAAAGAAGCACATCCCTGTCAAAGCGTTCGCGCAGGCATGACACGACGGAAGAAAGTGCGTCACCGGGAACCCAGCCTTCGACGAAAAACAGTTCCCCCTTCTCCGTCAATCCTCTCTCCACTTCGACAACCTCTGCCTGTTCGTCCAGAGCGATGAAGAGCGCGGCGAGCTTCGGTCCCCATTCCTTCCGCGTCTTCGACAGTTCCCTTTCGATCTCGTCGAGGCGGGCAGGCAACCATTGCAATCCCTCCTCCACCGCCGAAAAGGATGCGTAAGGCGTCTCCTTCTCGAAGACATGAGGCGCCCGCCACGCCGCCGCGCCGTTCTCCCGAAAGAGCGTTTCCACCTCTTCAAGCGCAGACGGAGGAACGCTCACGGCAAGCAACACATCCTTTTCCACGCGGACGCTATGGTACCGAAGCGACACACGTTCCTTGACAGAGGTATGTTTTTTGAGGACCTTTCGGATACGCCCCAGGAGAGAACCCTGCAGAGACGGAACAATCCACCACAGAGAAACCTCGTTCCCTGAAGCACGTTCTTCTTTGAGAAATCCGGAAAAATGGGAGGTGATTTGGTGGGATTTCCTCAGGGCTCTATGGGATTCCTCAAGGGCTTCTTTTTCTTGGAGAAGGTTGCTGAGCCGCGTTCTGAACGACTCGATGCTTCGTTCCACCTCATTGGCAAGGTCGGGAGTGAGCTTGTCAAGCCCCGCCCGAGCCCGTTCGAGCTGGACATCGTCCAAGGTGTTCCACTCATCCCAGGAAAGAACCTCCAGCATTCCCAACAACGTTGCTCCAATGACTCTCGTCTTGTGGAGGTCTCCGTCAGGTAGTGACGTCACACGAGGAGAAGCGACGAGGTGAAACACCTCCATCTCATGCAGCGTCCGAACCAGTTCGTTTTTTCTGCTCGCGACACCCCAAAGGGCGAACCGCACCATAGGGCGGATCAAAGCGAGTTCTCCTCGGGCGACTCAAGAACGAGACGCTTCCAGGCATACTGATAAAGGGTCTCCACGATCTCCGCTCGGTCGAGGGTTGCAAAAAGAAGTGTCATCTTGGACTCCATGGATTCTCGCAGAAGCCGCTCCTCTTCGTCCACCTCTTTTAGAGACGTCATTCGTTCCGCATGAATATCCTCCAGTGTCCTTACGGCCATTTCCTCCAGCTTTTTCAATGCGAGGAGACGTTCTTTTCCGATGGCATCCTTCTCCCTAAGAAAAAAATCCTCATACTCGAGGCGAAGGCTCTCCAACTCTCGGCGGATACGTTCCTGATTTTCAGCGCTTGTTTCCTGTTCTTTCATCGAATGTCTCCGCTTCCATCATGAATTCACAGAACGCTCCTCTGTCGATGATTCCCACCAGCTTGCCGTTCTCCGAAACGGGAAGGCGCTTGATCCGCTTTCGGAGCATGAGATCCGCCACAGTCATGAGGCTCGTTGTGGGTTCCACGGCAATGAGGTTCACGGACATGAAATCGCTCACCTTTCGATGAGCCAGAACCTTGAGACGATCGAGAAAACTTCCCTCCGAATCCTCAAGGAACGTGCTCTGCGCGAGAACTTCCAGATAGGTGGGAACCGCGGCCCGAAGAATATCCGTCTCGGAAAGGTATCCCACGAGATACCAATTGTCCCGCACCACGGGAATGCCGGAAATACGCTGGGAATACATGACGCGAACCGCTTCCAACACTGAGTCGTCCTCGGAAATCGCCGTCAAATCTCGAACCATGAACGCTGCTGCGTGGGTATTCATCCTTCGTTTCGCACCTTTCCAAGCAAGCCGAACCTCGTCAAAAGGACGGCGAGAACATAAAGGGGGAGCTTCACTGCCCGTTTCCACCGCCAAGGTTCCTGAAGAAGACGAAAGAGCCATTCGAAACCGGCGCGTTGCCATCTTGCAGGAGCACGCCTGAGACATCCCGCAAAAATATCGAAGCTGCCCCCCACTCCCATGGCAACGAGGGCCCCCAAGGCATCCCGATGCTCTGAAATCCACAGTTCCTGGCGAGGTGACCCGAGAGCGACAAAAAGCAGCTTCGCTCCTGAAATTGAAATCCTTTTACAAATCTCCGCGGAAGCCTCCTCGTCAAAGAAACCATCCTCCACTCCGGCAACGAGAAGTCTCGGATATTTCTCCACGAGGCAGTGCGACGCCTTTGCAGCAATCTCCGGTTTTCCCCCGAGAAAGAAAACAGGCCACCCCTCCCCCGCCGCAAGCCGGCAGAGTTGCTCCATGAAGTCGACGCCGGGAATCCGTTCCTGCACGGGATGGCCCAGGAAATTCATTCCCCAGAAAAGCCCCATACCATCGGCGATCGCCAGATCGGCCTCTCGGAAAACGTTGAACAGCTCCTTGTTCTTTCTGCATTCATAGACAGCAAGCGCATTGGGTGTGACGATGGAGGCGAACCGGCCCTCCTCGTTGATCCACATGCGCACTTTCCCGAGGGCATACTGAGTGGAGACGTTGTCCACAGGCACTCCCCAAATTTCCGGCCTCCGCTCCGGCTTATGCTCTTTCGCACTGTAGAGCACACTCCACACATACAAGCCTGCCCCGCAAAGTGCAAAAAAAGCCACCAGCATGCCAGGCCCCTCCGGGCTGAGTTGATACGCGGCAGCGGAGAATCCCAAAGACGCACAGACCACCGCTACGGCCCGGACGGCACTCGGATGATCAACACCTCTGTTCACGAGCTTCCGATAGAGGAACATGGTTCCGCCCCTCTCCTTTTCGCTCCGAAAAGCTCTGCTTATGGCATTCACAGAGGCTTCCATGAGAGGAACGGCAAAGAGCCCGAGGGGAAGCAGGAGCAACGTCGAAAATGTAACTCCCTTATTCACACCCATCATGGACGTACCTGCGACGAGGACACCCCAAAACGCCGCGAGAGGCTGCCCCAATCGTCGATACATGTGTCCGTGCCTGCTCCAAAACACGGCGAGCAATGCGAGCCCCCCCGTACACATGAAGAGGGACTCCTCCAGGAATTGGCCGGAGAAAAGGGTGACGCCGCACATGATGCTCCAGGCCAGAGCCAGAAGATACCCTGTCAGGCCGGAAATATGATCGAGCTCTTGCATGAGCAGCGGAAAAAGCCCGACCCAGAACGCTGTAGCAGCAATGGAACCCAAAAAGGAAAGGTAATGGTACCTGCCGTCGGGAAGAGCGATGAAGTTGATTTGAGGACCGATCAGAGCCAAAACCGCCCCGAGAAGAAAGAAGAACGGGCGGACATCTTTTCCGGAAAACCGCTGATACAGTCCCAGCAAGGCCGCCGCCGCCGCCGTAAGGACGACATGTCGCGCTCCGGAGCTTCCACTCCAGAGCGCGACGAGAATCCATCCGCAGACGAGCATGACATCCCGAAGGTAATCATACTGGTCACGATCGAGAAAGACCCGCAGAAATCGCTGGGCAAGAAAAAAGGCACTCATGATAATCAGCAGTGTCGAGAAAGCGAAAACCGGTGAGGCCATCGTCTCCATTGAAAGCTTCCTCCTGCGGTCCTTCGCACGGGCTGTACTTCTGCATTCTCTCCGGACATAACACCAACTCAAGCGGTCCGCACAGAAAAGACCGCTTCATAAGTCAGATAATTTTACCATACATATCGGAGGTCGAAAAACCCGTCTTTCCAAGCAAAGAGCACACCGGCATCCGCCATATCGAGAGTTTTTCTCTCCGACACCCGCTTTCCCGTCGAAACGTTTCCACCCTGGCTCTTCGGGCTACAACCTTCACGACAGGGCAGAGACGTCAGGACCGAAGTTCCGTCACACCCCCGAGATAGGGAACAAGTGCACGGGGTATCGCGATGGAACCGTCCTCGCGCTGGTTGTTCTCCAAGATGGCGATGAGACATCGTCCTACGGCGACGCCAGATCCGTTGAGGGTATGCACGAAACGAAGCTTCCCTCCCTCTTTCGGGCGGAACTTCGCGTTCATGCGCCGGGCCTGGAAATCTTCGCAGTTGCTGCAGGAACTGATCTCCCGATATTTATCCTGCGAGGGAAGCCACACTTCCAGGTCGTACGTCTTCGTTGCCCCGAATCCCATATCTCCCGTGCAAAGACACACGACGCGGTAAGGAATTTCCAGCTCACGGAGAACCTGCTCCGCGTTCTCCGTGAGCTGCTCCAACGCTTCGTAACTGTTGTCGGGATGACAGATCTTCACCAGCTCCACCTTGTCGAACTGGTGCTGCCGGAGAAACCCCCGGACATCCTTTCCATAGGTCCCTGCCTCTCTGCGAAAACAGGGAGTGTAGGCGGTATAGCTGAGCGGGAGGTCACCCTCGGAAAGGATCTCCCCGGAATGAATGTTGGTGAGAGGCACCTCTGCCGTGGGAATCAGCCAGAGGTCCTCTTCGTGGATCTTGTAGAGATCCTCCGCGAATTTGGGAAGCTGCCCCGTCCCCTGCATGGTCGAACTGTTCACCATGAAGGGCGGTACGAACTCCGTGTAACCGTGCCGTTGCACGTGAAGATCGAGCATGAAGTTGATGAGGGCTCTCTCGAGACGCGCCCCCATACCTCGCATGAGGGTAAAGCGACTCTCCGCGAGCTTCACCCCTCTCTCGAAATCGAGGATTTGCAGTGCTTCGCCCAGCTCCCAGTGCGGCTTCGGCGAAAAATCGAACACCTTCGGCTCTCCCCAGACACGAACAACGCTGTTGTCCTCCTCCGAGGTTCCCACAGGAACGGACTCGTGGGGAACGTTCGGAATGCGCAACAGGAGTTGTTCCATCTCCGCCTCGGAGGCGTCAAGCTGGATTTCAAGTTCCTTTACCTCTTCACCCAGACGACGCATCTCCTCCATGAGGGAGGCCGGGGCCTCTCCGCGACGCTTCGCCTCTCCCACCTTCTTCGATCCCTCGTTACGGGTGGCTTTGATACGTTCTACGTCCACCAGCATCTTCCGTCGCCGGTCATCGAGATCGAGAAGCTGCTCCAAGGGGTACTCGTGATGTCGGTTTTCGAGCATGGTTCGTACGAGTACCTCGTTTTCCCGTATCCACCGTATGTCGAGCATGGGTCATTCCCCCTTGGTGTGTCGAATTTCCCGCAGCAAATCCGCCATCTCCAGAGCCGCCAGGGAGGCCTCGACTCCCTTGTTTCCCGCCTTACTGCCCGCTCTGGCGAGAGCCTGGTCGAGGTTGTCACAGGTCAGTACACCGAAGGAGACGGGGGTCCGCTGATCGAGTGCAATGTGCGCCAGTCCCTTGGACACCTCCGCCGCGACATAGTCGAAATGGGGCGTATCCCCTCGAATGACCGCGCCGAGGGCGATCACCGCGTCATATTTCCCGGACAGAGCGATTTCCTTGACGACAAGGGGAATCTCCCAGGCTCCGGGAGCCCAGAAGACATCCATATCCTGATGACGTATCCCATGGCGAAGGAGCGCGTCCTTCGCGCCTTCGAGGAGGCGGGACGTGATCAGTTCATTGAACCGCGACACCACGAAAGCAAAACGCTGTCCCGCTCCTACCAGCTTGCCCTGAAACGTCTGCATGGTCATTCCTCCAGTCCTCGTTCACCCCTCATCGGGGCGCTTCATTTCACCACATCCCGCAAATGAAGAATGTGCCCCATCTTCTCACGTTTCGTCTCCAGGTAGTACTCGTTGTACGGATTCGGCTCCACTTCCAGGGCGACTCGTTCCGTCACCTCAAGACCGTATCCTTCGAGACCGACGATTTTCCTGGGATTGTTCGTAATGAGGCGAATCTTCCGCAACCCCAGATCGGCCAGGATCTGCGCTCCAATGCCGTAATCGCGCAGATCCGGGCCGAAACCGAGCGCAACGTTCGCCTCCACCGTGTCCAGTCCCTGCTCCTGCAACTCGTAGGCCTTGAGTTTCGGCAGAAGGCCGATGCCCCGCCCCTCCTGACGCATATAGAGGAGGACACCCTGCCCCTCTTTTTCGATGAGCGTCATGGCCGTATGGAGTTGAGAACCGCAATCACAACGCAAGGATCCGAAGACGTCTCCCGTGAGGCATTCCGAATGGACCCGAACGAGGACATCGTCCTTTTCCCGGACATCCCCCTTCACAAGAGCCAAGTGAGGACGATCCAGGGAATCCTCAAGAAGAGATCGGTAGGCATGGGCGACAAAGGTCCCGTAGGACGTGGGGAGCCGTATCGTGGAAAGGCGTTCCACGAGCTTATCCCGGAGATGACGGTAACGAATGAGCTGTTTGATGGTGAGGATCTTCAATTCGTGCCTCCGCGCAAATTCCTGGAGATCACCGAGCCTCGCCATGGAGCCATCTTCGTTCATGATTTCGCAAATCGCCCCGGCAGAGCGGAGTCCCGCGAGACGGGCCAGATCGACCGCGGCCTCGGTATGTCCCGCCCGTTTCAGAACACCCCCTCTGCGAGCCTTGAGGGGGAATACATGTCCAGGCTTTCGGAAATCCTTCGAGTCCGATGAAGGATCCGCCAGAAGGCGCGTCGTCAGCGCACGCTCGAACGCGGAAATGCCCGTTGTGGTTCCCTCGTGGGCGTCGACGGAAACGGTGAAGGCCGTTCCGTGAAGGTCGGAATTCTCCTCGACCATCATCTGCAACTGCAGTGCCTCCACGCGTTCTTCAGACAAGGGAACACAGACGAGCCCCTTTCCGAAAGTCACCATGAAATTGATAATCTCCGGAGTCACCTTCTCCGCCGCGGCGACAAGATCCCCTTCGTTCTCCCTGTCCTCATCGTCCACGACGATGACCATCTTTCCGTTTCTGATGTCCTCAAGCGCCTCTTCCACTTCGCAGAACCGGATTTCCTCCACGACGTTCTCCCTTCCTCCGCATCGCGTTCCCTTCTCTTTACAGCGCGAGTCCCGGCGCTCACGCCCATCCATACTCGCGCAATCTGTCCCAGGTGATTCCTTCTGCCTGTCCCCGTTTTTCCCCATCGTCTACAGTGAACAAACCCTCCAAGGTCCGACGGACATACTTTCCGAGCATGTCCGTCTCAAGGTTCACCCGGTCTCCGGGGTGGAGGGCGGCCAAGGTCGTCTCTCCCAGTGTCGTCGGAATGAGACCTACGCTGAAAGACTTCGGGAACACGTCGATCACAGTAAGGCTTACGCCGTCGACGGCGATGGATCCCTTGGGGACGATCTCGCGGAGCAATGCCTCCTCCGCAGAGATCTCCAGGCGTTTCGTCCTTCCCTCCCCCGAGAGACGGAGCACGTCCCCCGTGCCGTCAACATGCCCCGAGACGAAATGACCGTCGAGTCTCGCCCCCACCGTGAGGGCTCGCTCCAAATTCACGCGGTCTCCTCTGCGACGCTGCCCCAACGTCGTACGATCCCGGGTTTCCGGCATCATTTCCGCCTCGAAAAGAGTGTCCCGGATATCCACTACGCTGAGACACGCTCCGGAAACGCAGACGGACTGACCGAAGACAAGAGTCGGCGTCAGTCTCCGCGACTCGATCACGAGGCGCGTCACCTCTCCGAACGAACGGACTTCCACAATAGTCCCCACGGTTTCTACAAGGCCGGTGAACATGCCGGTCTCCCCTCCAGCCAGTGGTCATTTCCCACGGTGCGTATTGTAACAGCTTCCAGAGAGAAGAGTCCCTCCATGGTCGTAAAATGCAGGGAACCGGAGACACGTTTTCCAACTCCCATGATCCGGGGAGCGAGAAAAAGTGAGACATGGTCCGCGAGTTTCTCGCGAAAACAGGAAGCGACCACTTCTCCGCCCGCCTCGACAAGAACGGAAAGAATCCCTCTTCGGGCCAGCTCGGAGAAAAGAGACACGAGATCCACTCGGCCATTGATCGCGGGAAGGCGCAGAACCTCGGCCCCTCCATCGCACAGAGCCCTCTCCCTGGACACCGGAGCCTTTTCCGTGCAGGCAAGGATCGCGCCAGGACGTCGCAACACCTTGGCATGGGGAGGAATTTCCAGGGCACTGTCGAGGACGACGACTCGGGGTGAAAAACCGGAAACGGCGCGAACCGAGAGTTCCGGATCATCCGCAAGAATCGTCCCTTTTCCCGTCAGGATCGCGTCGTGTTCCGACCGGAGCAAGTGCCCGGCTCGCCTTGACGCGGCACCAGTAATCCATCGACTCTCTCCGTTCGTCAAGGCGATGGTCCCATCCAAAGATGCCGCGGCCTTCACGGTGATCCAGGGCCTTCCAAGGGTCATGACCCTGAAAAATCCTCTATTCATCCACCGGCACTCCGTCTCGAGCACCCCACGAACAACCTCGACTCCCGCTTCTCGAAGAAGGGCGATCCCCTTCCCGTTCACTTCGGGGTTCGGATCGTCCGTGCCGATCACGACCCTCGCAATGCCCGCCTCAACGAGACGAGGAGCACAGGGAGGAGTCTTTCCGTAGTGGGAACATGGCTCGAGTGTGACATAGGCAGTGGAGTTCCGGGCTGATTCTCCGGCTCTCACCAGTGCCTCCACTTCCGCATGGGGACCGCCGCAACATTGGTGAAACCCCTTGCCGACCACGTGCCCATCCCGGACAAGGACGCATCCCACCCGCGGATTCGGGGAGACGCATCCTGTGCCACGCGCAGCCAGAGAAAGTGCCATACGCATGTAGTACTGGTCAAGCATCACCTGGGACGCCATTCCCATCATCCATCTCCCTCAAAGCGTTCCGTATTTTTCTCGCCAGAGCCGGACCGATCCCCGGCACACTACCGAGGGCTTCCTCGTCGGCGGCGCTCAATCTGCGCACACTGCCAAAGACGGCGAGCAGAGCGGCAGCCCGTTTTTTGCCCAATCCCGGGATCTCTTCCAGAGCGGACCGGCGCAAGCGGATGTTCCGCTTCCCCCTGTGGGACGTCACAGCAAAACGGTGCGCCTCATCACGGACCCTCTGAAGCAGCAACAGGGCCGGATCGTTCCGATCGAGACGCAACGGCAACATTCCCCCGGGGAGATAGAGTTCTTCCTCCCTCTTCGCCAACGCGACCAGCGGAACATCCTCCACATGATGCGCTTCGAGAGCCTGTTTCGCAAACACCAATTGCTGCGGTCCTCCGTCGATGAGAATGAGCTGCGGCATAGGCTCCTGTCCCGCCAGAACCCGTCCGTATCTCCGTCCCACCACTTCCTCGATGGAACGAAAATCGTCGACACCTTCCACGCTCTTCACGGAAAAACGCCGATAGAGCGAAGAATTGGGAACACCCTGCTCGAAGACCACCACGACACCCACGGTCTCCCTTCCGGAGAAATGAGAGATATCGAAGCCGTCGATTCTCCACGGAATCGTGTCGAGGTGCAACACCTCCTGTACTCTCCGGAGAACGCTCCAGGTCGACCAGTCGAGGTCTCCCTGTTCCGACGCGTTGTTCCGTTGCCCCCGATAAATCCAAAGAGCACGAATCGTGTCACGGTAACGAGCCGCTTCTTCAAAAGCAAGAGCCTGGGACGCCCGCTCCATGCGGGAACGGAGGCGCTCCACGAGATGCGAGGTGTTTCCCTTCAGCAAGAGCAGAATATCCGCAATCCGCTCTCCGTATTCACTTTCGGTGCAACGCCCCGCGCAGGGAGCGAGACAACGTCCCAAAGCATGCCTCATGCAGGGACGTGCCTCGTATGGACCCTCGTCCAGATTGCGGGAACAGCTCCGGAGGGGGAAATAGCGCTCCACCAAGCGCAGAAGACGGCGGATTTCCGTTACCCTGGTAAAAGGACCGAGGTAGGTTCCACCGTCCTCCTCCCGGTGCCTGGTGATCACAATTCGCGGAAAACGTTCCCTGGTTATCTTGATGTAGGGATAGCGCTCGCCCATTTTCAGTTCCACGTTGAAAAAGGGTTGATACTTTTTGATGAGCTTCGCCTCGGTGATAAGCGCCTCCGCCTCGGATTCCGTACGGATCGTGGAAATGTCGGATACCGAATCCACAAGTTTACGCAATCGAGGAGAGGCATATCCTGTGCGCCGGAAGTAGGAAGCCACTCGCTTCCGCAAAGACTTGGCTTTTCCCACGTAAAGGACATTTCCCGTCTCATCGTGCATGAGATAGACTCCGGGACGATCCGGAAATGCCCTTATTCGTTCGAGCAGTTTCTCCCTTTCCATGCCGCTTGCTCCATTCTTCCGGGGAAGTTTTCGAAATGTCACTGTCGTTCCACCTGTAGAGCAGCGTGGTTTTCTCCGACGGGCTTTTCCTTTCCCCTGTAACGGTATAGGATAACACGAAGAGCAATCGAGGAGGTGCCTGTCATGGCATTGGCATTGTACAACGATCTCACCCGGACAAAAGAACCTTTCGTTCCGCTTCATCCAGGCAAGGTCGGCTTCTACGCCTGCGGTCCCACCGTCTATGACTATTTTCACATCGGAAACGCCCGCCCCTTCATCGTCTTCGACGTGCTCCGGCGCTACCTGGAGCACTGCGGGTACAACGTAACGTTCGTGCAGAACTTCACGGATATCGATGACAAGATGATCACCCGGGCCAGAGAACTGGGCATCTCCGTTCCTGAACTGGCGGAACGCTTCATCGAGGCTTATCGGGAGGACGCGGCAGCACTCGGAATCCATCCGGCCACGGTGCACCCCCTCGCCACGGAACATGTGGCGGAAATCATCCGCCTCATCGAGGGCATTCTCGAAAAGGGACATGGCTATGTCGTGGATGGGGACGTCTATTTCGACGTGCAAAGTTTCCCCGCCTACGGAAAACTGCTCCGACAGGATCTGGATGCACTGCTCTCGGGAGCTCGGGTCGAGGTCGATCCGAGAAAAAAACACCCGCTGGACTTCGCCCTGTGGAAAGCCCAAAAACCGGAAGAACCTGCCTGGGACAGTCCCTGGGGACCCGGGCGCCCGGGGTGGCACATCGAATGCAGCGCGATGGCCATCAAGTATCTGGGAGAAACTGCGGACATTCACTCCGGAGGAAGCGATCTCGTCTTTCCCCACCACGAGAACGAGATCGCCCAGGCAGAGGCGGCCACGGGAAAACCCTTCGTCCGTTTCTGGATCCACAATGGCTATCTTCTCATCGATCAGGAGAAGATGTCCAAGTCTCTGGGCAACTTTCTCACCGCCCGCGAGGCGAGAAAGCGCTTCCATCCCCTGGCCATCCGCCTTTTCATGCTGAGCGCCCACTACCGCTCTCCCATCAGTTTCTCCGAGGATGCTCTCGTTCAGGCCGCAGCAGGAGTGGAACGACTTCGAAACTGCTGGCGGGATCTCAGGGAGAACATGGCCACTGGAGAGAGCGGGACGAATCCCGATGAAACGTTGCGCGAAACGGTGCGCATCGCGGAAGAGCAATTCCGGAAAGAATTGGACGACGATTTCAATACCGCCGGTGCGTTGGGAGTGGTCTTCTCCGTCGTAAAAACGGTGAACACCCATCTCAAGGAGTGCACTACCGCTGACGTGGAAGGTCTTGCCGAAGCGGAGCGCTTCTTCCGCCTCGTGGAAAACATCATGGGTGTTCTGGGCATTGACGACATGGAACGCCCTGCGGAGGACGACGCGGCAATCGACGCTCTCGTGGCGGAGCGCAGGGACGCACGAAAACGGAAGGATTTCTCCCGCGCAGACGCAATCCGGGCTGAACTGGAAACGAAGGGCATCGTCCTCGAAGATACATCCGAAGGGACGAGGTGGAAACGAAAATTATAATGACAGACTTCCCCCGCGGGAGAGCAGAGACGGTACGCTCTGGAACCAGTCATGGAAGAGGGTGGCACCGCCGAAAAAAACGTCCTCCGCCCAGTGGACAAATCGAAGAAGGGATACGCACTTGATGCGTATCCCTTCATGAGTTATCCGTGCCTACAGATCCCGCAGCTCCCTCTATTCGACACCCTTGAGATATCGAAGTATTCCCTCCCCGGGCTTCAGGAACACCGGCGTTTCAGGAAGATTTTCCTTGTAGAACTCCAGCGTTCGGAGAAAAAGATACAGATCCGGGTTCTGCCCCGCCGCGTCGGCAATGATGCGCTGTGCCTCCGCGTCTCCCTGACCTCTGGTTTCTTCGGCCTGCTTCTGCGCCGCCGCGAGGATCTCCGTATAGTCACGCTGCGCCTTGGAGCGCAGGCGCGCCGCAATCGACCGCCCCTCCGCACGAAGCTGGGCCGCAATACGGCTCCGTTCGGCGACCATGCTGCGATACACCGCTTCCTCGTTCTCCTGAGGAAGAAAGACTCTTTTGAAAGCCACCTTGAGCACATCCACGCCGTAGGCGGAGGTCTGGTCGTTGGTGATCCTGGTGGCCTCGACGAGAGAATCTCCTCGCATGGAGAAAACAAGCTCATCGAAGGTGGCTTTGCCTGCGACGATACGCACCGCGGCGTAGACCGAATCGTCCAGGCGTTGCTGCGCTCCTTCCACGGTGCGGATGCGCCGGTAGAACGCATCGGGATCTGCGATGCGGAACACCGCAACGCTGTCGAAGACGAGGTTCTTCTTATCGGACGTGACCACTGCGACGGGGTCCGCGTCATATTCGAGAAGACGCTTGGTGAAGCGTTCCACCACGTCGACGAAGGGCATCTTCAGATAGAGCCCCGGGTCTCTCACCGACCGGACGACCTTACCGAACCGGAGGATCACCGCCTGCTGATCCGCTCGGATCACGTAGAAAGAGCCGATTCCGACGGCAACCAGGGCAACGAGAAGTACCAGGAGAACCGCATTTCGCACTGCCTGACCCAAACCCTGTACGTTCATCGCTCTTCCCCTCCCTTTCCGGCGTCGAGAAGCTTGTCCAGCGGAAAGAGCATGACACCGTTTCCGAAGTCCTCCACGATGACGGCTTTGAGCTTGGGCCAGAGTTCCCGCATGTTCTCGATCCACAGGGACTGGAGAAGAAGATTCGGATTCCGCATGTAAGCCTCCCGAAGCGCTTCGATGCGCGCCGCCTCTCCCTGGGCGACCTGAACCCGACGGAATTTGTACCCCTCCGACTCGTTCAGGAGGCGTTGTGCCTCTCCCTGGGCCTGGGGAATGAGTTCATTGGCAAACTGCTCCGCCTCCAGTTGAAGGCGCTCCTTCTCCGCCCTGGCGCTGTTCACCTCGCTGAAGGATGCCTGTACCGCAACCGGAGGAGTGACATCCTGAAGCTGAACGGCAACAATCCGAATGCCCGTCTCAAGCTCCTCCAGGAGTTTCTGGAAAGTCACCCGAGTCTCTGTCTGGATCTCCTCTTTGCCGACGGTGAGCACCGTGTCCAGATCCCTGGAGGCAACAATCTTCCGCAGGCTCGACTCCCCGAGATCCCGGACAAGCTTTTCCCACCGGTCCTCTCCGGAAGGAACGTGCACGACGAACACCGCCGGGTCGGAGATCTGGAACTGAAGCACCCAATCGATCTCGACGATCTTGTTGTCGCTGGTGAGCATTTTCGATTCGGCGGGAACATCCCGATACTGCGCAGGCGGTCCCACGTTCACCGTGCGGTAGCCGAACTCGTAGCGGCGTATCCGTTCAGTGTTGACCTGTATCACCGAATCCAGAAAAGGGACCTTGAAGTGCAGTCCCTGGTCCGCCACCGTGTGGACCTTTCCCAGGCGGAAGACGACTCCTCTGGTACCTGCGGGAACGATGTAGTACGAGCTGTAGGCAGCAACTCCGACCAGAAGAACGAAAAGGAGCAGCGTGATCATCTTGCCGGACTGGAACATGCGGGGAATACGGTGCTTCGGCCCCGACGGCTCTTCCCGGGACGGTTCATAAAATTCCCACTCGGACATAACAACACCCCTTTCTCGATGGAGGCTCGCGCAGCCCGACAGAAACGGCGCGGCCAAACCGGGTCCATTATACGGCATTCCGTTTTCCCTTGGACATGCAACAGCCGAAACCGTTAGGGGAAAGCGCCTCGCTTTATAGCCGGCTCCATAGTGTTCTCAGAACGAACCATTTTGCAGTATGATGCGGAAGAGAACACTTCCCACCCGGAAAAGCACACGGAAGTGACGCATCCTTGCACATCGCACGGCGGGGATGGCACACCAAAGGAGGGAACGGGATGACCTTTGAGACGATCCTGCAGGGAAAAGATTTTTCCCTTCTTTCGAAGGACAACGGAGTGTTTCTTTTGCGTAAAGGAAGTCCTTCTTCGAAGAAGATCCTCGAGACCCTTCGCGAGCACCTGCCTTCCTGCGAGGTGAACGTGAAGGCGCTTCTTCTCGCTCTGAAAAACGAAACAACCTACCCTGTGCGTATCGGTACCTTTGCCTCTCTTCAGGAAGAGGATGCGTCGTTGCCGGACCTGACGCAAACCCCGGAGAAACCTCTGCAGGCACAAGAACGACAGACTGTGCGAAAAAAACACATGCCCCCCGCGACACTCGACATTTCTCCCGACGGGATGTTCTGCTCGCTCTCCCTGCCAGCGGGATGGTCCAACCTGCAACACATTCTCGTCCTCTGCGCAGAACGGGGCATTGTACACGGGCTCCGACTTTCCGCAGTGCGGGAAGCCCTGAAGACAAGCCGCTCCGGCCTTTCCGTGCGACATCTCCCCATCGCCTTCGGCACGCCTCCGATTGCGGGCAGGGATGGGGCTCTCGCTCTGGAAATTCCCCGCCCGGATGGGAGAGCTGTTCCCGGAGACCGCGGAAAAATCGAACACTACCTTCTCTACTCCATCGTCCCTGTCCGAGAGAACGAACGTGTGGCGACTCTTCTCGACCCCACTCCCGGAATCGCCGGCAAAACTGTTCGCGGCGAGCTCATCCTGCCGCGCCAGGGACGAAAAGCCATCGGTTATGTGGGAAAGGGACTCGCCTTCCGCGGCAGAGAACTTGTGGCGACCCGAGATGGGTGCCTCCTCTGGAAAGGCGGCGTCCTCTCCATCGAACCGCTGCACGTCGTTACCGAGGATGTACAGCCGGGTCAATCCGTCACCACCGATGCGCATCTCCTTGTGGAGGGACACGTTCGGGACGGAGCAATAGTCGAAGCCCGGGGTAACGTGGAAATCCGGGGCAGCGTAGGCAGAGCCGATGTCTCCAGTCTGGAAGGAAGCGTTTCCATTCTCTGGGGGATCCTCGGAAAAGGTGGCGGGTACATCCGTGCCGCGGAAGAGATCCGCGCCGGATATGTGGACGAGGCCATTCTCGAGGGTCGGACCGTGGTCGTCAACGAGTACATTTCCCGATCCATCGTGACCGCTCGGAACGGTGTCAAGGTCGCCGGCAAGAAAGGACTGATCGCAGCTTCCTCGGTCACCGCAAAGGCCCACGTCAACGTCAACAACATTCGGGTGCTCTCCAGGGGAGACACCAGAATCGATCTGCTCGGCGTGTCCAGAAGCGCTCTCTTTTCCGAGTACGACCTCCTTCCCCACAGGATACGCTGCCTCCAGCGGAAGCTGCTGCGCACGAGCGAAACGATCCGCAATTCCCTGGAAACCACGCAACAGGCACAGCCTGAACTTCCCTTCGACATGTACCGGAGACTCCTCGATGTCCTCGGAGACACTCAGGCAAGATTGCTGGAACTTCACGACCTCCTCCTCCATCTTCGCGGGGACGCATCCCTCTCGGTAAGCGGCACCGCAAGCCCCGGCGTGGAGGTGACGATCAAAGGCATGGCGGCTCGCATCGACAAAGCGTGGGGAGGACTTCACTTGTTCTATCACCCCACTTTCCAGGGACTCGTTGTTCAGGAACAATCCGCCTGAAGACGGGACCCCTCCAGCGAAAGCCAGCCCAGCGCAATCTGAAAAAGCGGAGGCTACGCAACAAAGAACCCGCCACTCTAAAGGAAGCTCTTCTCCGGAATACATGGAGAAAAGCTTCCTTTTTTACGGGTAGCCGGAGAAAAGAGTTTTCGCAGACGGATTACAGCCGAGTGCCGATGCCGCGTTCCTCCGGCGTGCCCGGAACGATGGAGTCCCAGAAGGCTGCGCAGATTCCCGCAACCGCCATGGGCGTCTTCATGATCGCCCAAAGCACCTGTCCCGCGATGCCAAAACTGAAGAACAGTTCCTGTTTCTCCGTTACCCAGCCCGGAAGACCGAGCGCCATGAGAAAGGCGAATCCGACGATGAGCACGTTCCTCTGGCTGCCCATATCGGCGCGCATGAGCACCTGTATCCCCAGAGCACCGATGGTACCGAAAAGAGCGATGTAGGCACCGCCAATGACGGGGCTTGGTACTGTGGCGATGAGGGCTCCCAGTTTGCCGACCATGCTCATGAGAATGAGAAGGACGGCACCGGTCCGCACAACCCATCGGGACGCCACCCCGGTGAGACTGATGAGCCCGATGTTTTCCGTGTAGGAGGTCGTTCCCACGGCACCCAAGACTCCTGCAAGGGCACAGTTCATCCCCTCCGCGCCGATACCGCGACTGATCATCTCCGGCGTGGGATCCTCGAGTCCCGATGCGTAGGAACAAGAATGATAGTCACCTATGGATTCAATCATGACCGCGAAAAACCCCGCCACGATGGCACCGATGGCAACAACGCTGAACTTCGGCGCACCCCAGGGCAGAAACCCGGTGAATTTGAACCAGGGCGCGGCAGCGATACTCGCCATGGTCACGTGTGCCGGATGCCCCTCGGGGAAAAACCCGGCGGAGCTTCCAACGAAACAGATCAGGTAGGCAAGGACAATGGAAGAAAGGACGGAAAAAATATTGAAATACTTGTTCCTGCTCATGAGACCGAAGAAGAAAACGCCTGCCACGACCAGGAGAGATACCGGCCAGTAATTCGCCGCGTTGAACTTCACCGCCACATCGTACAGGGAAAAGCCTATGGCCATGATGGTAGGACCGATGACCACCGGAGTGATGACCTTCCGGATAATTCCGACGAGACCGCTGTAGCCGATGACGGAGAGGACCACACCGCCGACGATGAGGGCTCCCCCCAGGTACTGCATGATCACCTCGGGTCCCATGGCCTTATAGATCCCTACAATGGTCATGACGGGAGGAATAAAGCTGAAACTGGAACCCTGAACGATAGGGAGACCTGTTCCCAACTTGGGGTGCGTCTGAACGAGCGTGGCGATCCCCATGGCGAAATAGACGCAGGAAATGAAGAAACCGATCTGTACCGTATCCATCCCCATCGCAGGCCCAAAAATGAGAGGAACAAGCGTGGTCGCCCCGAAGAGGGTCAACACATGCTGCGCTCCCGCAAGGACCAGGATAGGAAAGGGTGGTTTGTCGAGAAGTCCGTAAACGACTTGTTTGCGTGCCATTGGCACTGACACCTCCTCGTGAGCTTTTTTCCCTGTCGGGCAAAACGAGCCGATCATGTCGTTATCATGTGCCTTTTCCCCTGTGGAGCCTCACCTCCCTGTGGCATGCCGAACGTCCCTTTTTCGGTGACGCTCCCGGTCAAACCTCTCGGACAAACCGCAAAGGGAGTGTAGCATAAACCCGATTCCGTCGACACGGATCGTTTTTCGGGCGTGGCAAAAAAACGCCTTCCCCACTACAATACGGACTGTCCTCGAAAAAAGGCGAAGAAAAGGCTTCCGGACAGAAATTCCTGATCGGCCTTTCCCCTGATGCAACGTATTCGACAGAACGGAGGCATTCCATGATCCGCATCTCCACTCTTTCTCTGGCCTTCCGCGAGCACCGCGTCTTCACGGAACTCAATTGGGCGATCCCCTCGGGAAGCCGCTTCGGCCTTGTCGGCGACAATGGAGCTGGGAAAACCACACTTCTTCGCTGCATACTCGGCCTCGTCTCGCCTGACGACGGAACTGTGGAGACCACCAAGGGACTCTCCCTGGGATATCTTCCACAGGACATGGTCGAGCTGGGAGAAGGAATTGTGCTCGATTTTCTGAAGGAGCGCGCGGGCATCACCCAGATGGAGAAGCGGCTCTCCACGCTCGAAGAACACATCTCCCATCTCCCCGCCGATGCCGGAGAGGAGAGGCGAATCCTCCTGGAACGACATGACCATGCCACCAAGGAGTTCACGCTTCGAAACGGGTACGTCTTTCCCGCCCTGGCGGGGAAGGTACTCAAAGGATTGGGTTTTCGAGACGATGCCCTTGGCTCTCTTTGCGGAACCTTCTCGGGAGGATGGAAAATGCGCCTCCTCCTCGCCGCACTCCTTCTGGCCGCCCCGGACGTCCTTCTCCTTGACGAACCGACAAACCATCTCGATACGGAAAGCATGGAATGGCTCGAAGGTTATCTGAAAGATTTCAGGGGCACACTCATCGCCATTTCCCACGACCGGCGATTTCTCGACAAAATGACCTCGCAGATCGCGGAATTGCGGAACGGAATGATCACTGTGTACAAGGGCAACTACAGCGCGTACCTCCTTGAGCGTGAACGCCGCATGGAAGCGCTTCGCAAGGAGATGGAACTCCAGAAGGCGGAAATCAAGCACATTCGCGATTTCGTAGAGCGATTCCGTTACAAGGCGAGCAAAGCCTCCCAGGTCCAGAGCAGGATCAAGATGCTCGAACGCTACCAGGAAATTGAAATGGAAGAAGATGCTCGGAGAATTTCCATCGTTTTTCCCGAGGGAGAACGAAGCGGGCGGGTAGTCCTTGCGGCGGACAAGATCGGTAAACGCTATGGGAATCTCTGGGTATTTCGCAACCTCGACTTCGAAGTGGAGCGAGGCGAGCGCATCGCCCTTGTCGGGGTCAATGGCTCGGGGAAATCCACCCTCTGCCGCATTCTCAGCGGGCGGGAGACCCCAGAAGAGGGGAATTTGCATCCGGGACTACGGGTACAAATGGGGTTCTTCTCGCAGGAAAGCGCGGAAAACCTTGACTACAACAAGACAGTCTGGCAGGAAATACAAGGTTTGGGAACTCGAACGGACGAAAAGGCGAAAAGAAATCTTCTCGGAGCGTTCCTTTTCTCCGGGGATGACGTTCACAAACCGATACACGTTCTCTCGGGAGGAGAAAAATCGCGCCTCGCCCTGCTCAAATTACTCCTGCTCGACACCAATCTGCTCATTCTCGACGAGCCAACCAATCACCTGGACATGGCAACGAAGAAACTTTTCCAAAAAGCACTTTTGCAATACGGAGGAACACTGCTCATCGTCTCCCATGATCGCCACTTTCTCGACGCCCTCGCCACGCGGGTCTTTGAAATTCGAAACGGTGCGTTGTTGGAATATCGGGGAAATTACTCCTATTTCATCGACAAACGCACGCGAATCATATCGGAGGAGGCTTCGGAAGGGCAAAATTCCTCCTCTTCCTCGGGGAGAGAAAGCGGCATCACTCCTTCGGCGTCGAAGGACCGCGATGGACGCAGAGGCGCCGCAGAACGCCGTAACGAACTCTACCGAAAACGCCGCGCTCTTCAGGAACTTCTCGCCCCCGTGGAAAAACGTCTCGACGAGGTGGAAGAAGAAAAACGCCACATCGACTGCCGCCTTTGCGAACCAAATGTTTTGGAAAATTCCGCGGAAGTGCAAACCCTGCTTATCCGAAGAGCGTCTCTGGAAAAAGAACTCGAACAGTTGATGCCAAGATGGGAAGAACTGTTTCTACAGATGGAAACCCTGCAGGAGTAAGAAAACCCTGCAGGGTTCTTTTTCACGGAAAGCGGGCAGGGCGAAAAGTCACCATTTTTCGAGAGAATATAGCCACATCGGAGCTGTCCGGAGCGAATACCTGTTCCACCGGAGGTCAACGATTGAAAACATCCCGCCAATACTGAATCACAGGGACTCCCGGTACGTAACGTCGGTTTCTGTCCATCATTTCCCGTGCCTCCTCGGGGACATCGAAGACCAAGACCCCAGGATTCTCCTGGAGATTCAGCCCCTGCAAAGTCGGATCGGAAAACACCTGTTTTTCGAGGGTTGTCACGCCGAGATACACTTGATGTTTCTCCCCCTCCGTCGTCTGCGTAGAAGCCACCTGAACACCCGTCACTTTCACGCCGTCGAGACGCAGAGATTTTTTCCCGGCAGCGTTCCAAAGCCCCTTGCCGGAAAAGGCATCCACGATGAAAATTCGGGATGACCCCGTGACGCTGCAACTCGAGGCGGAAACGCTCGGATCAGGAGTAAAGGTAGAGACAAAGAGAACCCCTCCTGCAATCTTCGGCATGTCCGTCACGTACTCTTCCGCTGTTGCCGAACGATACAGCGGGATGTACCATCCCGCATTGTTCGAGGAAAATGCGGTCGCGTCCGGGTCCAATGCTACCAGTTCGGCGGTTCGAATCGGGAAGGAGGAACCGCCTCCCGTATTGACGGCGAAAAAACACTGTCCGTCGTTGTCGAGAGTTCCCGAAGCGGTGGGGACGTCACGAGTTCCTCCGAAGAGCCAGATGTCTTCGTCGTTCCGCAACGTCACTTCCAAAGCGAGAGGGATACCCACCCGGCGGAGCACACCATCCTTCCCCGGTAATTCCAGCACGAAAACCTTTTCCAAGGTCGTCGCCCTGGGCAACGAACCGTCAAAAACACCCCGATGGATCACGCCTTCGCTCGTGCCAAGGAAAAACCCTTCGAGCACGTTGTCGTTGCGAAACGTATAGGCCGAGGGAGGGGCATAAGCCATTCCCTCGGTCCTCATGGGGACACCTGCAATACGTCCGTCCGTCATGTCCGTCACGTACACCGCGCCGGAGGCACCGGAGATCCCGGAAGCGGACGCCGCTCCGCCGGCGAGAAGACCGATCCAGCAGATCCCCGCATCGCGATTATTCCAAGAACTGTCACAGCGGACGCTTCCAAGGACAGGGGCTCCCACGGGAAACCGGAGATCGCGATAATCGAAACCCGCCTCCTCCGGCGTGAGCGAAAGATCTACTGGAGGCGAATTTCTTCCTGTGATCCGGTCGAGGTCGATACGCCGGTAGTCACTTCCTGCCTCTCCCGACAAAGCGTCCTTTCCTCGCCAAAGGGACATGTAGTGCGTGGCTTTGTTCACCGCCGCAGTCGGAAAAGGAGGGGTTCTTGACGCGTATCCGTTGTATTCCGTGGCCCAGAGAAACCTCGGCGTGTCCGCCTCCGTGACATCCAACGCGTAAACTCCGTATCCCCCTCTGCCGAGCGAACCAAAAAGAACCGTCCGGTATTCCCCGCCGATCTTCATGTCCTCCACGACGAGAGGACCATCGAGTAAAAAACGGGAAATAGAACGGTTTGTCCCCGTACCGGAAGGCCAACCGGAAAGATCGTCACTGACAAGGCCGACGAGGCGATTGAAGCGGAGCACATTCGGCGGGATGAAAGCCCATGCTTCATCACCAGTCTCGAAATCGAAGGCGTGCAGCAGACCTCCGTTGGATTGTACGTACACCTGGGATTTCCTGTTTCTGTGGGCGGCGGCGAACGTTTTGTAGTGGCGATCCGGGTAGGTTCCTCGGGGAGGACCGACCACAACGATGTCCGATCCGAACATGTCCGTCAGCTTCCAGCGCTCGACACCTCCGGCGTCGGGATTCCACACGTCGGTGCCACGAACCCAGGAAGTGAGCTGCCGAGCCCTCGCGGCAGAAAGCCCCATTTCGTCCCGAAGAACCGACGCATTACCCGTGCCGAAGTCAACCATATTGCTCCCCGAAAGAGCACCCCCCGCCGCACTGCTCTGAGAGAAATCCCAGTCCACCGTGTACACCCTTCTCGTGTCGCCTTTCCGGAGATCAAGGCGTTCCCCCGCATCCCAGAGCGGCACTTCACCGATCAGGACATTACCCGAAACATCGATGCTGATGGCATGCCGATAGAGATGCCCCTCCCATTGGTCGTTCTGTTTCGTCGTGTTCGCAGCGACAAAATAGTGCCCTTCTCTCTCCCCTTTGAGAGGCGGACGGACCACGGGAGCCGAATTGGCACCGCTCACGTCTTTGATGGAGCGAAAGACGATTCTGAAGGCCTTGAGAAGTTCCGACACGTTGTCGCTTAAGTACGCATGCGCGTTGGAAGCTTCCGGGTTACCTTTCTTCGCCATGGCATCGAGGGTGGCTGCAAGTTCGGGCTGTGCCTCGGGGTCAATGAACCCCACCACCATGGTGCGCACGCCCTTTTCCATGACACGTGTCCCCAAAACCGCCGTGTCGCGAGAGAGAGCTTCCACGGCGGCCACCGGATCGCCGTTTCTGGACGTATCCTGCCCGTAGACAAAGAGAACGAGCCAGTTCGCCTGACACCTTGAGGCAATGGCAGCCTTGCGTTTGAAGAATTGTTCGATGGTGCCAGTGGAAAGATTGTTCGAGTTCGAGTCTCTTGCGGTATAGGCGCTTCCGACGATGGAACCGGCCAGTGGACAGGCACCGTCCGCTTTGATCTCGTCGTCGCCGGTGTTTTCGATGCCATCGATGAGGGTGAGAATGGGCGCCAATTTCGCCGATGGGTCGTCATTCTTTCCCACCGCAAGAAACTCACTGCGAAGCATGGCCCGCCGGTAGGCTTCGGTGTCACTTCGCTGATCCGTGTGCAGAACCCCCCACCGCACATATTCGCTGTCGTTGCGTACCGTCGAATACGGATTGGCGATCCAGCTCCCCAAACGGTACGGGGGTCTCAGGTAAAAATCCGCCCAGGCCGTGGTACGCTGCTGTTTGTAGGTAGCGAAAGCGATGTTCGTCTCCCGAACCATGCTCGGATCGGAAAGGATTCTCGTAAGGATCATCTTTGCCTTGTACATGCGACTGTCGTTGGGGGCAAGATCCGTACCAGAAAATCGCGACGGATATCCCGACGGAGGCGTGTTGCCGCTGTTTTTCCAAAGCAGGTTCGGGTGGTAATTCTCCTCGAGGAAGGCTTCGCGTCGCGTTTCGTCCAGAGCGATTTCGGGCGTGAGATTGTTCTCCGAGTCGAGATCCCTTCCCCATCTTTCCTGATCTCTGCCGTCGTAGCGCCAGGGACGGGATCCATCGCCATAGGTGCAATGGTCAAGATCCGGGTCGAGATAAGGGTCGTACGGATATTTTCCCGGAGGATTTCCTTCTCTTGTCCAGAGCATGCGCCCGCTCGTGTCGAGAAAGAGGAGAATGTTCGGTGGGTCTGAAGAAAACAACTCGAATTCCGCTCCTAAATCAAAGGAGGATTTCGGGAAAGAAACCGAAGGAAGCCGATCCCCATCGCCGACTTGAGCACCGGCAAAACCTGACTGGAAGAGAAGAAAAAGGAGGAGCGAAAGGCGAAGAACCGGAACTGTCCCTCTCCGACACGAAAACGGCAGTTTCTTTTCATACGGGCTCTCATGCCGGCGGCCAAGGGAATTTCGTCTCGACAACATGCGACATCACCTCCTCATCTGGCCTCGATGAACGCCTGCTCCAGCACCTTGCGTTTCACCCCGTCCTTAAAAAGAGTACTGCGCACCACATAGGCACCGATTTGGCGGTCCGCCTCACTATAGGATTGCTCCTTGCGAATGCTTTCCATATTCGTCCGGATGGTCAGACGAACCGGTACGAGAGGATCGTAGGAAAAACCGGACCGGACTTCATAGCGAGCGTCGAAAACCGCCACGTGGAGGAAAAACCCTCCCTCCAGGCGGGGAACATAACCACTCTCGAAAACAATGTCCTCGCTGAAAACCGGCTTCGTCGGAAGAACACCGGCAACATCATAGGAATAGAACGCGAGCAATTTCTCTCGATGTCCGCCGGAAGCCTCCCAAACAAGGATATCGTCGGAGGTGCTCCACCTCGGAAGCGGACGTCCATGGAGCCTCGCGTCCTTGATCCTGGTTGCGATCCAGGTTTTTCCGACCTCCAGACCATATTGGGCAGCGTTGAACATCTCTCCGTACTCTGCTGCCATGCGTCCCATCAGCGCAGTGTTTTCAGCGACGTACAACGCCGCCCCCACCAGTGCACCTCCGAGAAGGAGCACAATGAGAACCGTTACCAGACCGAAGCCACGGGACATGCCGCGGAAGAAATGACAGGAAAGTTTTGTCGGCAAGGGACTCAATTTCGGATCCTCCAGCTTCTCGTGACCGCCACATAACGATAGTACAGGTCCAGGTCCGTTTTGACAGGGCGCCATCCTTCGTTCTGTTCATCCCAGCCGAAAACATGATGCTGCACCGGCGCAGAATGTCGCTTCGACGCACGCGAAAGAACAGTGACCGTGAGAAGGGAGCCCGCGAGTTCCGCGTGAAAACCCACGATACCCTTGATTCTGGGTTGCACTGAGGAAAAATCATCCGTGTACAGTTGCTCGCCCTGAACGAAAAAACGCAACGCTTTGACTTCGTGAAGTTGGTCATAGAGATTCACCGGCGCGTTCCGCACCGCTCGAAGAGTCAAAGAGTCCGCTCCCGCAGCCTGTACGAAAAAAGGAATCGAGGAAGAAGGAAAGACGATCCACCGTTCCAGAACTTCCGAAGGCACTTCCGAAACCCGGAGAATATCTCCTCCCGCGTCCAGAATTCGTTCTTCCTGTGCGGCACATTTTCTCGGCACGGCGGACACAAGGCGCAATTCACTGTTTCCCTCGCCGACACAACTCACAGCACTCGTCCAGAAATGCGGAGAGCGCCGCCAAAGAGGCAAGCCTGGGCTGCTCCCGCTCCCTGAAGGCCAACACGTGGAAAAGCGGCTCTCCTTCCCCGGGTCGTCATTGTTGGGCATGCCCAAACCTGCAAGCAAAACATACGGTTCAAGGAACGAAAGAGCCATTTCGGCATTTTGCTGGGCTTCGGCATACTCCGTATTGTGTTCGGCAGTGCTGAAAAAGGTATAGAGGGCGAAAAGAGCGGTTGACACGGCAATGCCGCCGATGAGAAGGGAGACGAGAACCTCCACAAGGGTGAATCCTCGCTTTTGCTTCGTGCTCTCCTGTCCGAGACAAATTATCCGGAAAGCGTCGCGCCTTCCCCTCGCGATCCGATTCATTTGTCATCCCTGGCCGTCTCCGCAGCGAACGAACTCACCGCTCTCTCCACCATCAATTCCTGGCGGACACCTCGCACATCGTCCCAGAAAACGATGACACGAAGCACGTCCGCCGCGCCTCCCGAACCCTCGATTTTATTCCAGGAAAGAGCGTACCGCGGATTTGTCCGGTCCGCCTGATCCGTGACGGAAGAGACGGACGCGGCCCCCTCAAGTTCTTCCAGTTTCATCAAGGCCAGGAGTAATGCCTGTCCACGATGGAGACTCTGTACCGTAAGCTTCGTCGTCATCACAGGTATCGCAGCCATGGCAAACAACCCCACCGCCAGAAGAAGCACGGCAAGAAGGGTTTCGACGAGAGAGAATCCTCGACGGACGTGCTTCGCCTCAACTCGAAAAGCGCCATAAAAAAGCATTGCCGAGGAGGAAGATCTCTTTTGCACTTTTCGACCACGCTCTCATAGCATCATGCAACCTGCCATCGTTTTGCCGACATCATCTCGCTTTTTGAACCGCCCAGCCTTTCTGGGAAGCGCTGTCGTAATAGGTGTCTCCGCTCACAACCGCACAACTGTTCGCTCCCCAAACCTGAAGCCCTTCATTTTTAACAATTTCTCCGAGCTTCCCTTGCACATCGCTCTCGGTCACGGCGACACAAACGAATATCCCGCTGCTGTCATCGCTGACGATTCCATATTTCGTATTCGCCAATTCCTTATCCACATAGGTCTTCAAATTGTCCAATGTCGCCGCTTTCCCATCACTCCAAAGCATCATGGCACCGGCCTTCATGGTCCGCAAGTCGGAAACGATCTGCGTTGCCTTCGCTTTTGCGGCGCCACCACCCATGAGAAGCATCATACTTCCCGCGAGAATACCGATAATGACGATAACAATGAGCAGTTCAACCAGAGTGAAACCAGGAGCCTTCTTGACTCGTCCTGCTTTTTTCCGATTTTTTTCCATTTTTGCTTCGCCTCCCACAAATTTTTGATGGCTTTATTTTTTGAAATCTCTGATTGCGCTTATCCGTCCTTAAAAACACCAATTAGGCCATCTTAAAAAAAGAATATCTTCGCCTTTTCTCACCGCCTCCTTTTTGCGTCTGATACATAAAAATCAACCCCGCTAAAGCATCGTTTGAATCGCACCAATAATAGGAAGAAAAATAGACAGTGCCACAATGGCGACGATCCCACCCACGAAAAGGATGAGTACCGGCTCCAGCACTGAGGTAAGCTTCGACACTTTCTCGTCCAATTCCATTTCAAACCAGTCCGCGATGTTGTTCAGCATTTCCTCCAGGTGCCCGGTCTGCTCGCCGACGGTAATCATGTGCGCCACCATAAGCGGAAAGATCTTCTCTTTTTTTGCGGTTTCACCGAGAGGTGCACCTTTTCGTGCAGCCTCGCGGATATTGAGGAAGGCCGAGGCGACACGCGTGTTGTCGGCAACCTCGGCGGTCATCGTCAGACCGGACAGTATGGGCACCCCCGCCTGGACGAGTGACGCGAGAGTCCTCATCGAACGAGCCATAATTGCCTTCTGAAGAATATCCCCAGTGATGGGAAGACGCAGCTTCATTCTGTCCACATAAGGACGAGTTTTCGGAAAGCGATTGAGAAGAAACAGAAAAAAGAACAAAAGAAACACGACACCCGCAAACACATACCATCTTTGCTTCATAAAACTGGACAGAGCGAACACGACACGGGTCAGGCCGGGCAATTCTCCTCCCATCTGGTAAAAAACCGCCTCGAACTTGGGAACAATAAACGTCACGAGTATGTAGAGGACGAGAACGGCAAAAAAAAGCACGACCGACGGATAGGTGACAGCCGAGGTGATCTTTCGACGAAGCGCTTCCTGTTTTTCGAGAAAGAGCGCGAGACGGCTCAACGTCGTGTCGAGAAGCCCCCCCTCTTCCCCCGCCTGAACCATGGCCACCATGAGCGGAGGAAACTCTTTGCGGGTCTTCATTGCCGCCGAAAGAGACCATCCTCCGTCAAGCAGTTTTTTTACCTGACCTATGGAGGCCGCAAGGCGCCTGTTCGACGTCTGATCCTTGAGAATATCCAGCGAGGAGGAGAGAGTCATTCCGGATCCTACCATAGTGGCAAGCTGACGAACAAAAATGGCCTTGTCTTTCGTAGCCACGGTGGAAATCAACTCAAGCCTGGATTTCCAGGCAAGGAGAGTCTTCGACAGACTTCCCTCACCCGCGGAAGCAGTCTCACCGCCAACGGTTTTCGATACGGAAATGGGGAACAAACCCTGTGCTCTCAGCCACGCCACTAGACTCGCCTCATCCGATGCCTGACGAGTCCCTTCAACGACTTCCCCCATTCCCGAGCGGGCTCGATAACTGTAGAGAATGACACTGCCTCCTTCACCGCCATATCGGCGTTTTCCATTTATTATCTACTTTCATTCTAGTCGAGGAGTTTAAAGGTTACAATAGGTCTTGAGTTTCATTTTTCCTAACGTTTCTTTACATTGCATCAAACACAAGGCGTTCGAGGTCTTTGGGTTCATATGCATGCGGCATCGCCTGTTCAAGGAGGAGCCTTCCCTCCCGCACAAGACGGGCGAGATCCTGGTCCATACTGTGCATTCCCAAAGCCGCACTGGTCTGGAGGATGCTTTTGAGCTGTCCTGTCTTGCCTTCACGAATGCAGTTCCGGACGGCCGGATTTGCGAGAAGAATCTCCGTGGCGGCCATACGACCGCCGCCCGGTAAGGCGATGAGCTGCTGGGAGCAGACTCCCACGAGGGCGTTGCTCACTTGTAAGCGGACCTGCTGCTGTTGATGAGGAGGGAAGACATCGATGATCCGATCCACGGTCTGGGCGGTATCGGGAGTATGAAGAGTGGCAAGGACAAGATGTCCTGTCTCTGCGGCGGTGACGGCCGCTGCCATCGTTTCCAGATCACGCAGCTCTCCGATGAGAATCACATCCGGGTCCTGCCGCAAAGCGCGACGGAGAGCCTCTCCGAAACCTTCCGTATCGGTACCCACCTCTCTCTGGTGGATCATGGCCCGTTCGGACACGAAAAGATATTCAATCGGATCCTCGATGGTCACGATGTGACAGCGACGGGTCATGTTAATCTGCTGCACCATCGCGGCAAGCGTCGTACTCTTTCCACTCCCCGTGGGACCGGTAACGAGAAAAAGTCCGCGGAGTCGCCTTGTTATGTCCTCCAGACACTCCGGAAGCTGCAACTGCCTGAGGCTTCGAACACTGCTCGTGATGAGGCGCAAGGCTATCGTGACATTTCCCTTCTCAAAGTAGCAGTTTCCTCGAAACCGAACGGGTTCCGCCGGTGCGTCAAAGGAAAAACTGAAATCCAGTTCCTTCGTTTTTTTAAGGTGGTCGATCTGCACTCGCGAAAGCAATTCCCCGGCGAAACGCCAGATATCCTCCACGGTGAGGGGAGCAACATGAGCCGCAAAATGAAGTTGGCCGTCGAGGCGAAAGGCGGGAGGAAAACCGACACCGAGGTGGAGGTCACTGGCATTCTTACGAGCCATTTCAGACAGAAGTGTTGCGATGGAAGATTGCATGCACTGTCGTCCCTTCTTCTCGTCCTCATTCCCCGGAAGCTATCACGCCATGGAGACCTGGAGAACCTCCTCCAGGCTCGTTTCGCCCTGAAGAGCTTTCCGCAACCCCTGCTCCCGAAGACTCCGCATACCTCCTTCCAGCGCTTTTTTTCGCAGAGCCACCGCCGATTCTCCCGAAACGACGCTCCTCTTCATTGTGTCATCCATGACCATAATTTCGAAAATCGCCGTTCTCCCCCTGTATCCCGTTCCCCGACAGGAAGAACATCCCACGGCCCGCCACACAGGGACATCCGCAATCAGGCCGAGGCTTGCCGCAAGAGATTCCGAAAGTGCATAGCGTTCTTTGCACTCCGGACAAAGCTTGCGGACGAGACGCTGCGCGATCGTCGCAACGAGAGAGGATGCCACGAGAAACGGCGCGATACCCATATCCACCAAGCGCACAATACTGCTGGGCGCGTCGTTCGTGTGCAGCGTAGAGAGGACCGTGTGTCCTGTCAGTGCGGCCCGTATGGCCATCTGGGCGGTAACGAGATCCCGGATCTCTCCCACCATGATCTTGTCGGGATCCTGCCGCAGAATGGAACGAAGACATTCTGCAAAGGAAAGCCCCGTCTTCTCGTTCACATGTACTTGATTGATACCCGAGATGGTGTACTCCACGGGGTCCTCAACAGTGACGATGTTCACCTCCGGCTTGTTCAGACGCTCCAGCATCGAGTAGAGCGTCGTACTCTTTCCGCTCCCCGTGGGGCCCGTCACGAGAAGAATACCGTGGGGAACGTTCAGCAGCTCTTCGATGAGTTCCTTGTCGTCAAGCTCGAAACCGATACGGTCCAGACCAACCATAGTATTGCTCTGGTCGAGAACGCGGATGACGACCTTTTCTCCGTAGACGGTGGGAAGAGAGGAAACACGAAGATCGATCCGGTGTTCCAGGATCTTGATAATGATCCGCCCATCCTGGGGACGCCTTTTTTCGGCAATGTCCATGCTCGCCATGATCTTGACCCGGGACACCACCGCCGGATGCAATCCCCTGGGATATTCGAGTGCGTCGAAGAGAGCACCGTCCACGCGAAAGCGCACCCTGCTCGACCGTTCATGCGGTTCGAGATGCAGATCCGAGGCACCTTCTCTCACGGCCTGCTCCAGCATGTTGTTCACCAGCTTGACAACAGGTGCTTCCTCCGCCCCGACTCCATCCATCCGGGTGGTGAGCTCCGTTTCGACAATACCCTGCGAGGCCATGACCTCGATACCCGCATCGGTGAAGGTCTCCTGCACTATGTACGCCGTATCCAGGGCACGGCGGATCTCCGTCGGCGTCGCAAGGTTCATCTCCACTTCCATGCCCGTGAGCATGCGCAGTTCATCCAGGGCGAAGACGTTCAAGGGGTCACTGATGGCAACCGTAAGGAGATCGGAACCGGAAACCGACATGGGGAAAATTTCGAGGCGACGGGCTATCTGCTCGGGAACCAGGCGAAGCGCTTCCGGCATGGGTTTGAAGCGAGAAAGCGAAACCAGGGGTTTTTTCAACTGTTGCGCCAGAGCCCCTGCAAGATGGCGCTCCGTCACCCATCCGTTCTTGATGAGAACTTCTCCAAGGCGACTGTGTGTCAGCCGTTGTTCCTCCAACGCCCTTTGCAATTGGGATTCCGAAATAGCACCCGCCTTGACAAGAAGATCCCCAAGTCGGATTTTCTCCATGGTCATGCCTGCCCCCTTTATTTTCACTCCCCTATTGTACAGAAAAAAGACCCCTTGGGGGCATTTCACTCCTCGGGGCAATCGCTGCGAGTAAACATGTCTCTAGG
>Ga0228535_1001200_pt1 | contig 45417 bp, 34 predicted proteins | sample SJ1metagenome_FD_168457 | JGI IMG/M metagenome (GOLD analysis project Ga0228535, IMG submission 168457) | Enriched culture of PCE-dechlorinating microbial communities from Ithaca, New York, USA - SJ1 | ecosystem: Engineered > Modeled > Simulated communities (microbial... > Unclassified | place... | reverse complement strand
GAACTTCGACGTGGCAAGGCACTTCGTGATCGCTGCCGTCAGCGTCGTCTTCCCATGGTCGATGTGACCGATGGTACCTATGTTCAAATGCGGCTTTGACCTCTCAAATTTCTCTTTCGCCATTGTAATTCCCTCCTCGAAATTTCCTTAAATAATATATTTTCAGCCTTTCAGAACCTTCTCGGCGATATCTGCGGAAACAGGCTCGTAGTGATGGAACTGCATGGAATAGGTAGCCCTTCCCGATGTTTTGCTTCGAAGATCTGTCGCATACCCGAACATTTCCGCCAGGGGAACAAAAGAACGGACAAGGCGCGTGTTCATCCTCGTGTCCATCCCCTCGATCCTGCCCCGCCTCGAAGAAAGGTCGCCTATTACGTCGCCGATATAGTCTTCCGGCGTGACGACTTCCACCGACATAATGGGTTCCATGAGGACAGGTCCCGCTTTTTTCATGGCCTCTTTGAACCCGAGGGATGCAGCGATCTTGAACGCCATCTCGGAGCTGTCGACCTCGTGGTAGCTTCCGTCCACGAGAGCAACCCTGACTCCGATGACAGGATATCCGCCCATGATACCGTTGTTCAGGGCTTCTTCAAGACCTTTCTGGACAGCTGATATATACTCCTTGGGCACTGCACCGCCAACGATCCGGTCCTCGAACTCGAAGCCGACTCCCTCGGGAAGCGGCTCCATTTCAAAAACAACATGTCCGTACTGGCCGCGGCCGCCCGACTGCCTGACATATTTTCCTTCCGCCGTTGCGCTGTGCTTTACAGCTTCGCGATAGGCGACCTGGGGCCGTCCAACCTTGACATCAACACCGAACTCCCTTTTCAGTCGGTCGACGATAATTTCCAGGTGAAGCTCTCCCATGCCCGAAATTATGGTCTGGGAGGTCTCTTCATCGGTTTTGACCTTGAACGTGGGATCTTCCTCCGCAAGTGCAACGAGCCCCTTGGTCAGCTTGAGCTTGTCGTTTTTCGTCGCGGGCTCAACTGACAGCGAGATTACGGGCTCGGGGAAAATAAGGTTTTCCAGAACGATGGGATGCCCTTCGGCGCAAAGGGTGTCACCCGTCCTAGTGGCTTTCAGCCCGGGAAGAGCAACGATCATACCGGCTTCGGCCTCTTCCAGCTCCTCCCTCTTGTTCGCATGCATCCTGAGAATACGTCCCACGCGCTCCCTACCGTTGTTCGTGGCGTTCAAAACGCTGGACCCCTTCTTGAGGACACCGGAATAAATTCTCGTGAAAACAAGCCTTCCCACAAACGGATCCACCATTATCTTGAACGCAAGGGCTGTGAAAGGTTCATCGATGCTTATTGAACGGACTTCATCAGCCAGTGTCTGCGGGTTCGTCCCCTCCACGGGAGGAAGGTCGACAGGGCTTGGAAGATAATCGACCACTGCGTTCAGAAGCATCTGCACACCCTTGTTCTTGAAAGCCGATCCGCAGATAACAGGAACTATCTTCAACCCCACAGTTCCTGCCCTGAGCGCTTTTTTGACCAGGTCAGCGGGCACTTCCTCCCCGTCGAGATACAGGGCCATTATCTCCTCGTCATGATCGGCAAGGATCTCGATCATGGAATCACGGGCGGCTTTCGCCTCATCCTGCAGAGAGGCAGGTACCGGGACAAAATGAGGGTCGGTTCCGAGATCATCAGCGTACTGCACCGCCCTGAACTCAACCAGGTCAACCATACCTGTGAAGCTTTCCTCCACCCCTATGGGAAGCTGAATGGGAACCGGCCTGGCTCCAAGCTTTTCCTTGATTCCACGGACGACATTATCAAAATCGGCACCGATGCGGTCCATCTTGTTCACGAAAGCGACCCGGGGGACGCGATACTTGTCCGCCTGCCTCCACACGGTCTCCGACTGGGGCTCCACCCCGCCGACCGCGCAAAAAACGGCAACCGCACCATCAAGCACCCTCATGGACCTTTCAACTTCCACAGTGAAGTCCACGTGGCCGGGCGTATCAATTATATTGACAAAATGATCATGCCACATACACGTGGTAGCTGCGGAGGTTATGGTGATCCCCCGCTCCTTTTCCTGCTCCATCCAGTCCATGGTGGCTGCGCCCTCGTGGGTTTCGCCCATTTTGTAATTCTTTCCGGTGTAGAAAAGAATACGCTCCGTCGTGGTCGTTTTTCCCGCGTCAATGTGAGCGGCGATCCCGATATTCCGTATCCTTTTCATATCAAGTGTCTGCATAGCTACCACCAAGCCTCGTTTCCATCAATATGCCGCATTGAAAGTATTATTGTTCCTCCCGGCTACCAGCGATAGTGGGCAAATGCCCGGTTCGCTTCAGCCATCTTGTGCGTGTCTTCCTTTTTCTTGATAGAACTGCCTTCACCCTTGTAGGCATCCATGAATTCCCTGGCCAGTCTTTCAGACATGGGCATTCCCTTTTTCGAACGGGAATAATTCAGTATCCATCGTATGCAGAGTACCTGGGCGCGCTCGGCAGGAACCTCCACCGGCACCTGGTACGTTGCGCCGCCTACCCTGCGGGGGCGGACCTCCACGAGAGGCCTGACGTTCTCCATTGCTTTCTTGAAAACCTCGAAAGGCTCAACGTTCAGCTTTTCCCCTGCAATATCCAGGGACCTGTACATTATCTTTTCCGCGACACTCTTCTTGCCCTTCCGCATCAGGCTGTTGATGAACTTCGCCATTGCGGGGCTGCCGAACTTTGTATCCGGCAGGCATTGACGTTTCTTGACATGCCCCTTGCGCGGCATAGGTCAACCCCTCCTCAATATTACACAGATCAAAACGCCGGATCCCCTACTTGGGTCTCCTGGCGCCATACTTGGAGCGCGATCTCTTTCGATTCTCCACGCCCCCACAGTCAAGGGTTCCCCGAATTATGTGGTAACGGACTCCGGGAAGGTCCTTTACACGCCCGCCCCGCACGAGTACGACCGAGTGCTCCTGCAGGTTATGACCGATTCCGGGAATGTAGGATGTTACCTCGATCCCGTTCGTGAGGCGAACACGGGCGACCTTCCGCAAAGCCGAGTTGGGCTTTTTTGGCGTCACTGTGTACACACGGGTGCAGACACCCCTCCGCGCAGGATTGCCCTGCAGTGCCGGGGCGTCTGTTTTTTGCCGTTTCTCTTCCCGGCCATGCCGGATAAGCTGGTTAATAGTCGGCACACAACTTCCTCCTTCCATTTGTTCTTTTCTGCCGGGCACGCTGGCCCGTTTATCTTCTGATTCCCGCTGCCGAAGCTCCTCTGCTTATGGCGCATGCCCTGCCGAGCTTCACCATATCGCTGACTTTTTCAACGGGAATACCCTGTCTCCGCGCTTCCGCCTCGAGCGGTTCTGCCTTCGCGGGATCAGCATCTTCGGCGATAAAAAGCTTCTCAAGCCTGCCTGTTTCAAGCATCCGTTTCACCTGGCGCTCCCCTGCGACCCTCATTGGAACAGCAAGCTCGTTTAAAGGCAAAAGAATCCCTCCTGTGCAAAAGCACCAAGGAATAATAACAAAAGGGCGGGATTCGTGTCAAGCTCGATTTTCCCGCCCTCGAAAAACCGGAGGTTTTCCTCAGCGATTCAGCTGCTCCTGCCGGGCGGCCTCCTCAGCCCGTTTTGCCTCGATCCGGACGGACTTGAAATGCTCCGTTCCGGTGCCGGCAGGAATGAGGTGACCGATGATAACGTTCTCCTTCAGTCCCTCCAGGGGATCCATGTCCCCCTTGACGGCTGCTCCGGCCAGGACCTGGGCGGTCTGCTGGAACGACGCGGCGCTCAGGAAGCTGTCCGTCGCCAGGGCCGCCTTCGTGATGCCGTGGACAAAGGGCTTCACTTTCGGCCCCTCACGAAGCTTCCGGACAAATGTCACCCGCTGGATGATCTTCTTCTCGTCCTTCCTCGGTCCGCCCATGGGACGGACAACGAGTTCCTGGAGATCGGGACATTCAGCCATGGCGTCAACGATGGTCTGGTTGACTTCAGTCCCCGCATCGACAATCACAGTACCCTTCCTGTCGACAACGGCCTCGAGAATAACTTTGCCGTAGATCTTCGCCGACAGCAGGTCCCGGAGGAACCTGTCCCGGGAGAAGATCGCCCCGTCTATCTCTATGGCGGAGATGCTCCCGTCCAGCACTCCCTTGATTATGGACGCGTCCACCAGCTGGGGAATGTGGCGCAGCGCGTTGCCGTCCCTGTCGATGGCCTGGGCAAGGGGCTTGCCCCAGCGGTCCTTCAGGCTCTCCTCCAGCTTGTCGGGGATGTTGACCCTCTCCACCGAGTGCCACACCGTGACGGACGGCACGTTCAGCTCCCTGCACCGGGCGGCGTCCCTGGCGGTAAACAGCCTGTCCGCCTTTGCGACTGTCTCGCCGTCAACGACAATATCCTCGGCGAGATAGGCCCCGTCGGCCAGTTTCTCGAGAATCTCGCCGTATCTCACAAGAAGGGGCGCCGGGTCGTCTGCCGTTATGATCCCCAACTGACCGAGGGTCAGGCGGGAACCGGCAGAAACTTCCTTGCCGCCGGATGAGGTGAAGGGATCGATGAGATCTTTCCCCTCCATCTGCTTTCGGAAGGCCGCCTCACCGACGATCAGCGTCACGTCACGGCCTTCGTCGTCTCCGACCACTACGGAGGAGATCATGAGCCCGGGACGGAGAATGGTCCGTATCCCGTCCTCGTCAAGAGGTGCCCCTATGAGACGGGATATGGACTCGCTCCTCAGGGAGGAGACAACCTCCCTGAGGACACGGCCGGAGAAGATGCGCACCGCCTCGGCGATGTTGTGCTCGTTCTCCCTGCCTATCTGCGCCGTCTCTTCGTCGATGTCCTCGGTCCACACGAGGTCTCCGGCCACGAAGGACGTGTCCCCCTCCTCGGTGATCTTCATCCGGTTCACCGGAGCCACCTTCCGGAGGATGACCTCGATGTGCTTGTTGTTGATGGAGACGCCCTGGGAGCGGTATACCTCCTGGATCTCGTCCACCAGCGCCCGCTGGACCGCCTCGATCCCCTCGACCTCGAGAAGCTGCTGGGGATCCACGTTGCCCTCGGTGATCCTGTCGCTCTTCTGTACCTCGTCCCCTTCTTTGATGAGGAGGCTCTGGCTGATGGGAATATTGTAGGCCGTCTTCTCATCGCTGTCTTCACCTGCCGAAGCAATGATGACCTTTCGTTTTCCCTCCATGACCCGGATCTCGGAAACTCTTCCGTCGACACCTGCAAGGTAGGCGACTTTCTTCGGCCGGCGGACCTCGAAGAGCTGTTCAATCCGGGGAAGACCCTGGGTGATGTCCTCGCCGGTCAGGCGGACGCCTCCCGTGTGGAAGGTCCGCATTGTGAGCTGAGTGCCCGGCTCCCCGATGGACTGGGCCGCCACGACGCCCACGGCCTCTCCGATAGGGACTTCTTTCCTTGTGGCCAGGTCCATTCCGTAGCATACCTGGCAAATCCCGCGCCTCAGGCCGCAGGTCAGGGGGCTGCGCACTTCGACTGATTCTATTCCCGCTTTCTCCACTGCCTCAGACTGCGCGACGGTAATGCATTCCCCGGCGGAGACGATGGTCTCTCCCGTCGAGGGATCGACGATGTCCTTGAGGGCCGTACGGCCGTAGATCCTCTCAGAAAGGGGGATCATGACCTTGCCGTCCTGCTTCAGGGGCTCGATGCATATGCCGTGGCCGGTACCGCAGTCATGATCCGTTATGATGAGGTCCTGGGCCACGTCAACGAGCCGCCTGGTGAGGTATCCCGATTTGGCCGTGCGGAGCGCCGTGTCGGCAAGTCCCTTCCGGGCGCCGTGAGTGGAGATAAAGTACTCGAGCATGTTCATCCCCTCGCGGAAGTTCGCCGTGATGGGATAATCGATGATCCGGCCGGAGGGGTCCGACATGAGGCCGCGGATCCCCGCCATCTGCCCCATCTGGCTCCGGCTTCCCCTCGCGCCGCTGTCGCTCATCATCCGGATGGGGTTGGTGCGCTCCATGTGATCCACGATGCTGTCTGCTATGGCCCGGGACTTCTCCGACCAGAGGCTTTCCTTCTGGAAAAGGTATTCGTCCTGGGTCAGGATCCCCATGTTGTACTCGGCCTTCAGTTCTTCGTCCTCTCCGGAGGCCTGTTTCGTCAGTTGTGCCTTCTCCGGCGGAATGATGATGGACTGCACGCCGAAGCTGATGCCGCTCCGGGTAGCCCACCGGTAGCCCAGGGTTTTTATGTCGTCGAGCATCGTCACCATGGATACCCGGTTCACCATGTCGTAGGCCCGGTCAAGGATGATGCCGAGATCTTTCTTTCCGAACTGCCTGTTCACAAAGCGCAGCCCTTCGGGAAGCACGCTGTTGAAGATCACACGTCCAGGAGACGTGATGATCCAGTTTTCTGTTACTCCCCATTCCGGCCGGCTTTTCAGCTTAATTCTGCTGTCAACCTTCACAACGCCGTGGTTGAACGCCACGAGCACGTCGTCGAGGTCGGAGAAGTGGGCCAGATCCTCGCCCGGTACTTCGTCCTGCATGTCCGTCAGGTAGTAGATGCCAAGCACGATGTCCTGTGTCGGAGTCATCACGGGACGGCCGCTCGCGGGAGAGAGCAGGTTGTTGGCCGAGAGCATGAGCAGCCTGGCCTCCGCCTGTGCCTCGATGGACAGGGGCACGTGGACGGCCATCTGGTCTCCGTCGAAGTCGGCGTTGAACGCGGTGCACACCATGGGGTGCAGCCGGATGGCCTTGCCCTCCATGAGCACCGGCTCGAAGGCCTGGATGCCCAGGCGGTGAAGGGTGGGGGCCCTGTTCAGCATGACGGGGTGGTCCTTGATGATCTCCTCGAGAATCCCCCAGATCTCCTCCCGGCCGCGCTCGATTATCCGCTTGGCGCTCTTCACGTTGGGGGCGAGCCCCCGCTCCACGAGCTGCCGGATAACGAAGGGCTTGAAGAGTTCAAGGGCCATCTGCTTCGGCAGGCCGCACTGGTAGATCTTCAGCTGGGGGCCGATGACGATGACTGAACGGCCCGAATAGTCCACGCGTTTTCCGAGAAGGTTCTGACGGAACCGCCCCTTCTTGCCCCGCAGCAGGTCCGTCAGGCTCTTAAGGGGACGGTTGCCTGCTCCAAGCACTGCCTTGCCCATGCGGCCGTTGTCGATAAGGGCGTCCACGGCCTCCTGGAGCATGCGCTTCTCGTTGCGGATGATGATCTCGGGAGCCTTGAGCTCCTGGAGCTTCTTCAGCCTGTTGTTCCTGTTGATGACCCTCCGGTACAGGTCGTTCAGGTCGGAAGTGGCGAACCGGCCGCCGTCGAGCTGCACCATGGGGCGCAGGTCGGGCGGGATGACCGGCAGAACCTCCAGGATCATGGACTTGGCAGCAGATTTGCTCTTCCGGAAATCCTCGGCCACCTGGAGCCGCTTGATGAGTTTCCGCTTCTTCTGCCCCGTGCTCTCTGACACCTCTTCACGGAGAGATGAGCCGAGCTGGTCAAGATCAATATTCCCGAGAAGGGACCGGACGCCCTCCGCTCCTATGCCCGCACGGAACTTCTTGTCGTATGCGACGCAGAGCACGTACTCTCTCTCCAGGATGATGTCAGCAGGAGAATAGGGGGACATGCCTTCCTCTATGATCACATAGCAGGGATCCTCCACGGTGATGACTTCCTGCTGGGCGGTGAACCTTCCGGGGAATTTCTGGCCGTAGAGCCTGAATTCACTTTCGGAAAGGATGTCTCCCCTGGCAAAGGGAAGATGCACGGCCGCAGTTACCACGAAGGCTTCCTGGTTGCCCACGGCTGCACGTCCGGTCTCGAAGGTGTCGCCGTACTCTTTTCTGAGCCGCTCCACCTCGGTTGCCGATACGATATCACCCTGGATATGGGACGGGTCGTCGGGAACGGTGACAAGGGTGAATGCAGTTTCCACCTTGAAACTGGCGTCACCATACTCGGTCTTGTGGCGGGAGACCTGGTTCGCGGACAGAACGTCTCCCTCGTTCACCGGCACGTCGTCCACGGAAACGATGCGGTAGGCCTCCTCCGCCTTGAATTTCGGGTCGTAGTGACTGTGGATCCGTACCTCGCTCTCCGAGAGTACGTCCCCCTTCCTTGCAAGGTCGATCCGGCGCCCCTCCATGACCACCTTGAACGCGGCCTCCCTCTGGCGGGTGGGTGCGAAGTACACTACTTTCTCCAGGTCCTTCGTGGTGCACCCCAAAAGCAGGCTCAGCCTGCTGGGGATTCCCCGGAGGTACCATATATGCACCACGGGGGCCGCCAGCTCTATGTGCCCCATACGCTCGCGGCGGACCCGGTTGTCGGTGACTTCCACGCCGCAGCGGTCGCAGATGATCCCCTTGAACTTGGGACCGCTGCGCTTGTATTTCCCGCAGGCACACTCGTAGCTCTTGGTGGGGCCGAAAATGCGCTCGCAGAAGAGTCCGTCTTTTTCCGGACGAAGGGTCCTGTAGTTGATGGTCTCAGGTTTTTTTACCTCTCCGCTTGAGAGCTCCCGTATTCTCTCGGGGCTGGCGAGCTTCACCCGAACGCCCAGTATTTCTCTTCGGGCCATCAGTTTTCATCCCCTTCTTCTATTATCGACATGCCTTCAGGCAGGCTTTCACCGAAGAGCGTTTCTTCAAGCAAGCTGCCTGCGACGTCTTCATCAGGTTCCAGTTCTTCCTTCTTCTCTTTTTTCTCATGCTCATCGAAGGACGGTCTCTCCCTGGAGGGGGAGAACCTGCCTGACGGGGCATCATCTTCATCTTCGTCCATGAGAAGTTCGCCTATCTGCCCGTCGCTGTATTTCACTTCAACGTCAAGGCCAAGACCCTGGAGTTCCTTTACCAGTACCCGGAAGCTCTCGGGAACACCCGGCTTCGTCAGGTTCTGCCCCTTGACTATCTTTTCGTAGGTCTTGAGCCGTCCCCTGATATCGTCGGATTTCACAGTGAGCATCTCCTGGAGTATATTGGCGGCCCCGTACCCTTCAAGGGCCCAGACTTCCATTTCACCAAAGCGCTGGCCGCCGAACTGTGCCTTGCCGCCCAGTGGCTGCTGGGTAATGAGGCTGTACGGGCCTATGGACCGTGCATGGATCTTGTCATCCACGAGGTGTATCAGCTTCAGCATGTACATGCATCCCACGGTGATTTTCTTCTCGAAAGCAGATCCCGTTCTTCCGTCGAAGAGAGTGATCATGCCGTCAGATGTAAGATTGGGGTATTTTTCTTTCGAAAGTGCGGAAAGAAGATCGAATATCTCCTTTTCTTTCGCCCCCTCGAAGACCGGCGTGGCGACCTTCCATCCGTTCTGCACCGCGACGAATCCCATAATCGTTTCGAGCACCTGCCCGAGGTTCATCCGGCTTGGCACACCGAGGGGATTGAGCACAACGTCCACAGGCGTACCGTCAGGAAGGTAGGGCATATCTTCCACGGGAAGGATCCTGGAGACAACCCCCTTGTTCCCGTGCCGGCCGGCCATCTTGTCGCCGACCGTGATTTTTCTGAGCTGGGCGACGTAAATCTTGACCACCTTGTTCACGCCCGGGCTCAGCGCATCGGGGCTGTCCGCCCTCGTCATCTGCTTCACGGCCACGATCTTTCCCCTCGCACCATGAGGCACCTTGAGAGATGTATCGCGGACCTCCCTGGCCTTCTCGCCGAAGATGGCCCGAAGGAGTTTTTCCTCGGGAGTCTGGTCCGATTCGCCCTTCGGCGTAACTTTTCCCACGAGTATATCGCCGGCGTTTACCTCAGCGCCTACACGGACGACACCTTCCTCGTCAAGGTTCTTGAGCATATCCTCGCCCACGTTGGGGATGTCGCGTGTTATTTCCTCGGGACCGAGCTTCGTGTCCCTGGCCTCTATCTCGTATTCCTCTATATGAATGGAAGAATAGAAGTCCTCCTTGACGAGCCGTTCGCTCAGGAGAATGGCGTCCTCAAAGTTAAAGCCTTCCCAGGGCATGAATGCCACGAGAACGTTTCTTCCGAGGGCGAGTTCTCCTCCTTCCGATGCCTGCCCGTCAGCGATGATCTGGCCTTTCGACACCACGTCGCCTTTATGGACGATGGGTTTCTGGTGGATCACCGTTCCCTGGTTCGAGCGACGGAATTTCACGAGGGAATAGATGTGGGCCTCGGCTCCGTGGCGCGTCTCTATGCGGGTCGAGTCCACGTATTCAACAACGCCGTCCTTTACAGCCACTACGCATGAACCGGAATCTTTCGCAATCCGGTGCTCTACACCGGTGCCCACTACAGGGGCTTCCGGCGCGATGAGAGGCACCGCCTGACGCTGCATGTTCGACCCCATAAGGGCGCGGTTTGCGTCATCATGCTCGAGGAAAGGGATCAGTGCCGTAGATGCCGACACGATCTGCTTCGGCGAGACGTCGAGGTAGCCGACCTCCTCCCGGGGAACGGTAACAATGTCTCCGTGAAATCGTGTGAAGCACTCCTCGTCAGTGATGATCCCGTTTTCGTCCACAGGGGTATTGGCCATGCCGAGGTAGATTTCGTCCTCTTCGTCTGCGGAAAGGAAAACGATTTCTCCGGTCACCCTGCCGTTCTCCACTTTGCGCCTCGGCGTGATCAGGAATCCGTACTCGTTGAGTCGTGCGTATGTGGCAAGTGAGGTCACAAGGCCGATGTTCGGTCCTTCGGGGGTCTCAATGGGGCAGACCCTTCCGTAGTGTGTGTAATGAACGTCCCTGGCCTCGAAACCTGCTCGCTCCCTGGACAACCCCCCGGGACCGAGAGCCGAGAGCCTTCTTCTATGGGTCACTTCTGCGAGAGGGTTCGTCTGATCCATGAACTGGGAGAGCTGTCCGGAACCGAAGAACTCCCTGAGCGATGCGGCGATGGGGCGCACGTTTATCAGGTCACGGGCCATGGCCGCCCCCAGATCGGGGATAGTGGTCATCCGTTCCTTGGCTATGCGCTCCATGCGGAGGAGACCGATGCGTATCTGGTTCTGCAGAAGTTCGCCCACGGACCGGACGCGCCTGTTGCCCAGATGGTCTATGTCATCGTCCATTTTTTCGGGATTCCTGAGTTCAATTATTCCCTTTATGATATGAAGAAGGTCCTCTTTCTGGAGAAGACGGACTTCCTCGGGTATGTCCAGGCCAAGCCTGCGGTTCATCTTGTAGCGTCCGACCCGCCCCAGGTTGTAGCGCCTTGGATCGAAAAAGAGCGAGTGGACATACTCCCTGGCATTTTCTATCCGTGCAGGCTCATTGGGACGAAGCTTCCGGAAAAGTTCCACCATTGCCTCGTCAGCATTAACCGCACCGTCTTTTTCAAGGGTGACGCCTATCGAAGGGTCCGTGTCCCAGACAAGGACTTTCGTTCTGCCCATGCTCCAGAGTTTCTCCAGGTGGTCCTTGGTTATGGACCTGTTCCGGGGGAGTATAGTGTCACCATCCTGGTCGAGGACGGACTCCGCGGAAAGCATCCCCTTGACGTCGTCTTCCGTCAGGTCTTTTTCCACCTGCCGGGCATCGAAAAGATCGAGGATACCCTCGTTTGTTGATGCCCCGAATATCTTGAGCAGCAACGTGGCAGGGATTTTTTTCCTGTTGTCGATATTTACCGAGATAAGATCGCCGGGGGTAAGGCTGAACTCAAGCCAGGCTCCCCTGTCGGGAATGATCTTGGCCGAGTAGGTTTCCTGCCCCGGGACCTGCTCGTCCTTCGTGAAGTACACGCCGGCCGACCTGGCAAGCTGGTTGACGACGACACGCTCCGTGCCGTTTATGATGAATGTCCCTCTTCCTGTCATCAGGGGGAAATCTCCGAGAAAGATTTCCTCCTCCTTCATCTCTTTCGATTTTCTGTTTACGAGCCTGATGGTAGCCCGTATGGGACGGGCCCATGTAAGATCCCGCTGCCGGGCTTCTTCCTCCACGGTGGAAGGAGAATCAAGAAGATACCTGACGAACTCGAGCGCAAAAGAGCCGTCGTAGCTTTCGATGGGAAACACTTCGTGGAGCAGTTCCTGCAGCCCCTGCGGAACCCGCGCCTCCGGAGCGGCGTCCTCCTGGTAGAACCAGTTGTATGAATCGCGCTGGACCTCGATCATGTCAGGAATCTCGACAAGATCCCTCGCACGCCCGAAGGTCAACCTCTGGCGCTCGCTGCTGACGGGGACAAATTCGGCCATGAATCCTATGACCTCCCTGAAAAGATTGGTGGGGATTGGTACTGACAAATAAAAAAGATAACAAAAAGGTCGCATTATGTCAACAGACATAATGCGACCTTTAAGAAAAGGTTGATACCTTTGTCATATATTATCCTGGTGCCGAGGCGGGGACTCGAACCCCGACAGGCTATCGCCCACTAGAACCTGAATCTAGCGCGTCTACCAATTCCGCCACCCCGGCGCAAATCAACGGAGGTAATTGTAGCAAGGGGGGCAGGCTTTGGCAAGCCTTTTTTCACAGGCTTTCTTTTTCTTTCTTTCCTCCGCGGTCTTCCAGAGAGGCTCTTTCAAGCCTGTCCCGAAGCGCAAGGCTGATTCCTGCCTCACATGGAGGCCATTGGGCAACTATTGCATGGGCTCCCGATACCTCCAGTATCCGAAGCGCATGAAAAAGTCCCCGGGCATAATTTTCCGGAGTGTCGAAGCAGATGGTGAATTTTTTTTCGATCTCTCCTTCCCTGAAAATCCTTTCAGGCCCTTCCATGCCCAGCCAGGCGATCCTTGTACCGAGCTGAAGCGCCCGATGCCTGACCCCTTCCCCCCTGTCGAGCAGCAGCGGGATCGAAGGGGCGTAATGCCTGTATCGTGTTCCCGGAGACCTGCGGCCATCACCGCCTGAGCGGAGCACTTCTTCGCCCCCTCTCTCCTCTATTTCCTCCACGGGACATCCGCCCGGCCTGAGCAGAACCATGCGCTCCCCAGTGAGATCAAGCACTGTGGACTCCACCCCCACAGAAGTAGGTCCTCCGTCAAGAATAAGATCGACCCCGTCTCCAAGATCGGAGGCAACTGACTCCGCTTCAGTCGGGCTGGGCCTTCCGCTGGAATTGGCGCTTGGAGCGGCTACCGGCACTCCAGCTGCATCGATCAGCGCAATGGCGACAGGATGGGACGGCATCCTGACGGCAACGGTTGAGAGCCCTGCGGTCACCTGCTCCGGGACGGTTCCCCTCGATGGCAGGACAAGGGTCAGCGGCCCGGGCCAGAAGAGATCCATCAGCCTCCGTGCCCGCTGCGAAACTTCGGCCACCTGCTCCGGCCCTTCAGGAGAGGAAAAGTGAAGGATCAGCGGGTTGTCGGACGGACGTCCCTTGGCTGCGAAGATCTTTGAGGCGGCAAGAGGATCCATGCCGTTCGCCCCAAGGCCGTACACGGTTTCCGTGGGGAAAGCGACGAGACGACCTTGCCGGATCAGGGCTCCAGCCTCCCTCATTATCCCGGGGTCGGGGTTCCACGGGTCCACGGTGATCATGCGGCCCCCTGTCATGAGGAAAGCCCTCCGGAATACCGTTCCATGAAACTTTTCCGGAACTGCGGGAAGCGCCCTTCGAGAATCGAGCTCCGCATCTGCTCCCCGAGGCGGATGAGGAACCGCAGATTGTGCCAGCTGCACAGCCTGGAGGCGAGGATCTCTCCCGTGCGGTACAGGTGCCTCAGGTAGGCCCGCGTGAACGTCCTGCAGGCGTAGCAGTCGCACCCCTCCACGGGAGGGGTGAAATCCCTTTCGTATTCCTTCTTCTTGATGTTCATTGCACCTTCGGGAGTGAAAAGGGTCCCGTTCCTCCCGTTGCGGGTGGGAAGAACACAGTCGAACATGTCTATACCCCTGGCGACTCCCTCCACGAGATTGTCCGGGCGGCCTACCCCCATGAGATACCGCGGCTTTCCCGAAGGAAGAACATTTTTCAGAGAATCGAGGATGCGGTACATGTCTCCGTGGTGTTCTCCAACTGAAAGCCCCCCGACGGCATATCCCGGAAAACCGAGAGGTATCAGTTCTTCTGCGGAACGGAGACGGAGGTCTTCGAAGACGGATCCCTGGACAATACCGAACAGGGCCTGCCGATTTTCTTCACCCCATTCCCTCAGGTGTGCTTCCCTTGAGCGGCCGGCCCAGAGGGACGTCCTTCTGACGGCCTCTTCCGCGTCCTGCCTGGAACACGGGTACGGGGCACACTGGTCGAAACACATGGCGATATCGCTGCCCAGGTGCCGCTGGACCGCCATTGACCACTCAGGATCCATGAGGTGGGACGAGCCGTCGAGATGGGACTGACACCGGACCCCTTCGTCGGAGATCCTGTTCAGGGTGGAGAGGGAGAAAACCTGGAACCCCCCGCTGTCTGTAAGGATAGGATGCTTCCACTGCATAAACTCGTGGAGCCCTCCCGCCCCGGAGATAATTTCAGCCCCGGGGCGCAGGTACAAATGATACGTATTGGAGAGGATGATCTGCGCCCCCATTTCCTCCAGCTCGAATGGCGCCATGGCCTTCACCGTGGCCTGAGTCCCCACAGGCATGAAGACCGGAGTTTGTATCTCTCCCCTGGGGGTTCGCAGGGTACCGGCTCTTGCCCCGGTGACCGGACAGACGGCATCGATGGAGAAACTGAAGGGAGTGTTCCCGGCGGCGCTCATCGTTCCGCCTCCTCCCCGGAGTACGGGTCTCCCCACCGGAAGAGCCGCGAAGCGTTGGCGGATACGGTCCGTGCTATTTCATCCAGGGAGACGCCTCTCACTTCTGCCGCCGTTTGATAGACGATCTTCACAAGAGCCGGCTCGTTCTTCTTCCCCCGGAAGGGGACGGGGGCGAGGTAGGGAGAGTCGGTCTCAAGAAGGATCCTGCCCGACGGCAGTTCATGAAAGAGATCCCGCAGCGCTCCGTTCCCGGCGAAGGTCAAAGGGCCGGCGAAAGAGAGATAGTACCCCGCCTCGAGAAAATAATCCGCATCCGCCTTCGTCCCGGAGAAGCAGTGGATGACGCCGGTAGTTCCCGAGGCTCCCTCTTCCCGGAATATCCGGATGATGTCATCGTACGACTCCCTGCCGTGAACCACCAGGGGAAGGCCGGATTCGAGGGACCAGCGGATGTGGGCCCGGAACGAGGTCTTCTGCTGGTCCCGGGGAGAATGGTCGTAATGGTAATCGAGCCCGGTTTCCCCGATGGCGGCCACACGGGGGGACCCGGCCAGTTCCGAGAGATCGCGGGGAATCCCCATTCCCTCCACGGAACACGAAGGCACTGTGGAGGCATCGTGTGGATGCACACCTACAGCGGCAAAAACACCGAGATCCCCGTATTTTTCAGCCGTGGCCACGGCCATTGCACTCGAAGGGATATTGCTGCCCGCCAGGAGCATCCGGGCGACACCGGCTTTCCCTGCCCTCCGCAGGACACTCCCGGCGTCGGTCTCATATTCATCCCGTCCTTCGATGACATGACAGTGGGTGTCGGCGAAAAAAGGTGCCGACGGTTGATTCCTATCGTTATTTTCCATGGTTCCATCCTCTTTTTCTCTTCAAAAAAACCGGGAGTCTCCGGACAATGAGAAAGCCGGAGGCTCCCGACAGATTATTTTCCGACCGTGTTCAGCTTACCCTGCTTCCGAGGGGAATATCCTTGTCAGGCGTGAGGAGGGCAAGGGTGGTCTTTTTACTGTCCCCGACCGCCAGAAGCATTCCGTTGCTTTCCACGCCCAGGAGCTTTGCCGGCTTGAGATTGGCAAGGACTACGATCCGTTTGCCCACCAGTTCTTCGGGAGCAAAGAATTCCTTGATGCCGGATACGATGGTCCGCTTCTCGTATCCGAGATCTATGCCAAGCTTGTAAAGCTTTTTTGACTTCGGGATCTCCTCGACGGTCAGTATTTGTGCGACCCTGAGTTCAACGGCCTTGAAAGCCTCAACTCCCACCGGCTCTTCATGTTCAACGGGAGCCTCGGGCTCAGGCTTTGACGGGGCGACCTTCGCATCGTCCCGGGCGGCTTTCTCCCTGCGCCACTGGTCAAGGTCGATCCTTGGAAAGAGAACCTTTCCTTTTTTGACCTTCTGGCCGGAAATCCGTTCGCCCCACGCAAAACCGTCGATGGACAGGTCTGCCGGGTTCCCCTCGAGACCGAGCTGATCCCACAGACGGGATGCCGTGTCGGGAACAAAAGGCGAAACCAGAAGGGCGCTCAGGCGAAGGATATCGTAGAGGGTGTTCAGAACCATTTTCAGGTCTTCTTCCCGCCCTTCCTTCGCAAGCTTCCAGGGCATGGTCTCATCGATATACTTGTTTCCCCTGCCGATGAGAGCCCAGATCGACTTCAGCGCCTCGTCGAAGGCGAAGTCCGAGATCTTCCCGTCCACATCGTCCACCGTCCGTGCCGCAAGGTCCCGGATCTCCCGTTCGATATCGCCTGGCTCGCTTACTGCGGGAACATCGCCGCCGCAGAAGTTGTCTATCATCTGGAGCGTCCTGTTGAGAAGGTTTCCCAGGTCGTTGGCGAGGTCGGAGTTTATTCTCCCGACCAGCGCCGCCTCGGAAAAGTCACCGTCGAGGCCGAAGGGAACCTCCCTCAGGAGGAAGTACCGGAAGGGATCGCGGCCGTAGCGCTCCACCATCTCGAATGGGTCGACGACATTGCCCCGCGACTTGGACATTTTCTCGCCCTCCACGGTCCACCAGCCGTGGGCGAAGACGGATACAGGCGGATTGACTCCCATTGCAAGGAGCATGATGGGCCAGACGACACAGTGAAATCGGATTATATCCTTCCCCACCAGGTGATGGACCGAGGGCCAGTATTTCGCGAACTTTTCCGGGTCGTCAATATAGCCGCACGCCGTCACGTAGTTTATCAGCGCGTCAAACCAGACGTACACCACGTGTTTGTCGTCGCCGGGTACAGGGATGCCCCATTTGAGGGTCGTCCTCGAGATGGACTGGTCCCTGACACCGCTCCTGAGGAAGCTTACGATCTCGTTGTACCGGCTTTTCGGCATGACGCCCTTCAGGTTTTTTTCGTAGTAGGCAAGAAGCTGGTCCACGTATTTGGATGCCCGGAAGAAATAGCTCTCCTCCTGCATCTTCTGAAGCGGTCTCCTGCAGTCCGGACAGGTCTTGTCGTCACCCATGCTGCTCTCGGGGACATATGTCTCGCAGGGCACGCAGTACCATCCCTCGTACGTTCCCTTGTAGATGTCTCCCTGGTCGAGAAGCTTGCTGAAGATAGCCTGGACCGTTCTCCGGTGCCGGTCCTCGGTGGTACGGATGAAGTCGTCGTTGGAGATCCCAAGGGCCTTCCAGAGATCCTGGAAATTCACCACCGTGCGGTCGGCAAGCTGCTTCGGAGTGAGCCCCTTCGCCGAAGCGCTCTGTTCGATCTTCTGCCCGTGTTCGTCAGTTCCGGTCAGAAAGAAAACATCGTACCCTTTCATCCTCTTGTAGCGGCACATCACGTCGGCTGCGATGGTTGTATAGGCGTGGCCGATGTGGGGAATGTCATTCACGTAATAAATCGGGGTGGTGAGATAAAAGGTCTTCTTTGGCCATGGTGCGTTTTCCTGCATAAAAATTACCTCCTGTACTGGGTTCACTCCTCGCCGCCCTTTGCGAAAAGGAACGATTTTACGTCATTTTTCGATAAACCATACTCCTTTGCAAGGATTTTGACAACCTCCCTTGCTGAAACCCCCTTGGAGAGCATCTTCTCCGCAGCAGCCATCCACTCCTCCTCCGGAACGGCTGCGGGGGGCGGGGCTCCCTCGACAACGAGGACAATTTCTCCCTTGACACCTCCGCTGACAGATTCGGCAAGCTCAGAAAGATGTCCCCGCCTGGCCTCCTCATATATCTTGCTGATCTCCCTGACCAGTGCCGCCCTCCGGTCCCCCAGCACCGCCGCCATGTGCCGGAGATGTTTTTCCGCCTTGTGGGGCGAGAGATAAAAAACAAGGGTGCATTCCATGGACGCCATGGAACCCAGTACCCGCTCCCGCTCACCCTGCCTGTCCGGCAGAAAGCCGTGGAACAGGAAAGGGTGGGGTGAAAATCCCGAGAGGACCAGTGCAGGGACGAATGCCGTGGGGCCGGGAAGCACCGTCACTTCTATCCCTTCTCCGATGCACCTGCTTATGATCTCGTATCCGGGATCAGAAATGCCGGGTGTTCCGGCATCGGAAATGAGAGAAACTTTTTTCCCCTCCCTGAGTGCCGCAAGCAGCTGTTCCGTCTTTCCTTTCTCGTTATGGGCGTGATAGGAGGTCAGGGGAACAGATATGCCGAAGTGCCTCAGAAGGGGCAGCGATGTCCGTGTATCCTCGCAGGCGATAAGCTCGGCTTCCCTGAGAAGCCGTACCGCCCTTGGAGACATATCTTCAAGGTTTCCCACAGGTGTCGGGATCACTGCAAGCGGCACGGCAGTCCCTCCTTCGTATAGGCTGACAGAAGCTCCCGGGTGTAATTGCCTTCGCCGTCCCCGATGTAAAGGGGAGGTTCCACCGTCATCCCCTTTTTCCCACCGCGAAGCGCCTCGACAAGGACCACCGATGCACGGCGTTCCGGAAGAGGATGAACAAAGCGGACACGCTTGGGCTCAAGGCCGTTTTCCGAAAATATGGAGAAGAGTTCCGATGCGCGCCCGGCCTTGAAGACCACGTACAGACGCCCGCGGTGCTTCAGGAGGTAGCGGCATGCTTCGGCAACGTCGGAGAGAGAACAGAAAAAACCCTGCCGGGCGGCACGCTCCGACACTGACGCTCTGAGCCGGCCCCTTCCGGGCTCCTCGTAGGGCGGATTCATGAGAACACAATCAAAATCCTGCGAAGGGAAAAAACTCCGTACATTTCTCAAATCTCCGGCGGTGAAGGAAACCCTGTCCGAAAGGCCGTTCAGAGCGGCATTCCCGTTCGCCAGTCTGACCAGTTCATCCTGGATGTCCAGTCCCCGGACCGATAGAAGCGAGGGGAACCTGAGGGCGAGAATAAGGGATACCGCTCCGGAAGCACAGCCCAGTTCAAGTGCCTTCCCCCCGCTTCGGGGAAAAGTGTCTCTGACATATGCCGCGAGAAGGATGGTATCCACATTGATCCTCGGTCCGTCAACAGGCTGCCTGAGAGAGAGCGCGCCGTAAAGGACGTCATCACGGGTGACGGTCACCTGGCAGCCCTCCCTGCCCCGGCCGTTCTTCTTCGGACTGGCGGCTCCGCCCAGTCTTCAAGCTTCATGCCGATCACCCTGGAAAGTCCCGGTTCGGCAAGGGTCACGCCGTAAAGGATATCGGCCCGCTCCATGGTTGCCCTCCTGTGAGTCATTACCAGCAGCTGGATCCCTTTTCCGGCACCATCCTCCTTTGAAGCTGCATATTCCCTGGCGAGTTCGCAGAACCGGAGGAGGTTGGATTCATCAAGGGCGGCATCAACTTCGTCGAGGACCGCTATAGGAACTTCCGCAACCTCCATGGAGGCAAAAAGATAGGCTATGGCTGTCAGGGTCTGTTCTCCCCCCGAGAGCTGGGCGAGGTTCTGGAGATGCTTTCCCGGAGGACGGGCGACGATCTCGACCCCGGCGTCCCATGCCGGGGAACTTCCGGTCTCCGGCTCGGCCCCGGCGTCTTCATCTTCAGGAAAATCCCCGTTCTCCTCACCCTCACGGCTCTGCATTCTCAGCTTTACCTCTCCTCCTCCGAAAAGCCTGGAAAAGAGGGCACTGAACCGGGCATTGATACTGCAGAGGGCTTCTGTGAACATGATGCCTACCTGCCGGTCCGTTTCCGCGATGATCCCTTTCAGTTCCCTCATTGCATTTTTCACGTCGGAAAGCTGCTCTGAAAGAAAGGCCGTCCGGGAGAAAAGGGATTCTTCTTCCGAAAGAGCACCCCAGTCAACGGAACCGAGACCCTTCAGCTCCCGCTCGAGGCGCCGCACCGCCGAAGAAGCTTCCTCTCCCGCGTCCCGGGTCGGTATTTCAGTTTCATTATAGGGGTACTGTTCCTCCCATATCTCCATGAGCTGGGCAAGCTCCTGTCCGAGGCTCTCCTTTTTCGAAGACGCGGAGAGGAGCTTTTCTCTTGCGACTGCAGCTTTCTCAGCTGCAGTACGGCTTCGGCCGGAAATCTTCAGAGACCTGGAGGAGAGCAGGCTTCCCTTTCCCGACAGTCCTTCCAGTTCCTCTTCCTTCTGCCGCAGTGACATGAATATTCCGTACAGGTCCTTTCCCCACTGGGAAAGCCGCTTTTTTTCTTCCTGTTCCCTGGCAATCGTCGCCTTTTTTTCCCGGGAAAGCATTTTCATCCTCTCCCGTGAACGTTCACGTTCTCCCTCCGCACGCTCACGGAGTGTCCTGACGCTTGACAGGCGCTCCTCAAGGAGGGTGAAGGCATTTTCGGCCTCTGACAGTCGTGCCGGCACAGAAGCTGTCTCATCTTCTTTCCCGGCGGGAGTTTCTTGAGCTGAAACGGCTATCAGTTCTTCTTCAAGGCGGCGCTTTTCCGATTCCAACCGTTGAATTTCCCCGCTCCCGCGGGCGACATCCTGCTCCAGGCGCTCCAGTGCCATTTTTTCCAGGGAGAGGTCACGGCGCTTCTCTTCCGCACGTTTCCCTGCTTCCTGAAGCTGAAGGGCTGCGGCCTCTTTTTCCGCCGCCCGGGCCCGCTCTGAACTTTCCTGTTTCTCCAGAAGTGCTGAAAGCCTGCGGACCTCCTTTTTCAGATCCTCCAGCCGTTCCTCTGCGCTGCTGATCCTGCGGCGGCGTTCGATCGCCCCCGCGGCGGCTTTTGTCCTTCCGCCGCTCACCGTGCCGGATGGAAGAAAAACTTCCCCGTCGAGGGACGCCACGGGATGTGAAAGGCCTTTCCCGGCAAGGGCCGCACCTGTCTTGTACTCCTCCACCAGGAGGAGATCCCCGAGCATGTGGGAAACGCACATCTCCCATTCCGTATCAGGAGCAATAAGTTCCATGGCCCACCCGACTACACCTCTTTCGGGGAGCAGTGCACGTTTGTCAGGAAAACGGGGCCTGCTTCTTTCAAGAGGCAGGAACGTTGCCCGGCCGGCCCGCCGCTCTTTCAGCAGGTCGATGCACGCTCCGGCCTCTGCGAGCGTCCTGACGAATATCCAGAACTGGCGGCCTCCCAGGTAGGCCTCAAGAGCACCTGTGATCCCGGGAGGACATCTGAAGGATTCCGCGGCCACTGCCATGGGAATGGATACTTTGCCGAGCCGTGACGCAGAGACGAGGAATCTCACAGGTTCAGGGTAGGAAGAACTCTCGGCGCTCCGAAGATCCTCAATTGATGTTTCCAGGGCAGCGCTTTCCTTCCGCAGCTGCTGAAGTGACGCCGCAGTTTTTCTGCAGGCGGCGAATGCATCCCCGTGCTGTTCCACAAGGCTGAGCTCTTCCGCCTCGAGCCCTGATATCCCGGCTTCCGCTTCGGCAATATCTTTTTCAAGGGATGCTGCAGTATCCGCAGATGTTCTCAAACGGGATTCACAGTCGGCCAGAAAGGCTTGCTTCGACATGATCCGGGCGTCCAGCGACTCAAGCTCGGCTGAAAGCTCCGCTTTTTTCTCCAGCGCCCGTTTTCTTTTTGCCTCTTCCGCCTCGAACGCAGACCTCAGCAAATCCATCCGCTTTCTGAGATCGTCGCGCTGCAGCCGCAGAGCTTGAAGTTCAGAGGAGATGACCCGTTCCCTTTCAGAAACATCGCCGTGCTCCTCAGCGATCTCCCCGAGACGGTCCGTCAGCTCCTTTTCCTCCCCCTCGATGGAACGGATGCGCGTCCTGATCTCCCTGACCGAGGCCGCCGACGCGAAGCAGTTTCTCCGAAGGATCTCCCTCCTCTGAAGCAATTCGTCCCGGCCTTTCCCGAGAGATCGCAGCATTTCCTCAACCTGCCCCCGTTCCCCCTGCGATCGGGCATACATTCTCTCCCAGAGTCCGCTCCAGCGGCTGTGCAGCGCCTCTTCATCCTTCATGCGTGCAATATCTGTTTCGAGATTGAAAATGGATTCCCCGATGAGCCGTCTTCTGTGAAAATAAAAAATGCGCCGCCTGGCTTCCAGTTCATCTGTAATTCCCCTGGCCTTCCGGGCATGGAGGACAGCGGGGGCGATCTCTTCCCTGCGTGCATTGAGCTCCGCGGCGAGCGCCCCCAGCCGGAGACTTTCCTCTTCGGCCGATGCAAGCTTTGCCATGGATTCGTTCCGTTTTTTCCTGTACTGGTCGATGCCGAAAAGCACTTCCAGCTGCACCCGCCGCTGGGAAGGCCGCTGGCGGATCGCCTCGGCAACCTCCCCCTGGCCGATGAAGGCGAACTGGTCACCCTCCAGGCGCCACTGCCGTTTTACGTCGTAGAGTTCCGTCATGCGCCTCCGGGTTCCGTCAACGGTAAGAACGGCCCCTGTCTCCGGCATGTAGGTTCTTTTCAGAATGCAGCTTTTCTCCCCGGCCCCTGAGCCGTCCCGGATTTCAAGGGAGACCTCGGCCTTCGACGCCTGAGGGACGCTGGCGCTGCCGGAGAAAAGAAGATCTCCCTGCCTCGAGATTCTCAGCCGCTGGAATCCTCCGTCGCCCAATACCCAGCGGAGGGCGTCAAGTATGTTGCTCTTTCCGCTCCCGTTGGGGCCGACGATCGCCGTAAAGCCCGGAGAAAAAAGGAGGTCCTGGGAGGTGCCGAAACTTTTGAAGCCCTTAAGATGAAGACGTTCGATATACAACGAGCCGGGCCTCCCACTTGTCCATCTGCTCTATCCTGTGCTCCACCTGTTCAAGCCCCCCCTGGGCGTCCAGCCGGAACTTGCTCCATGAAAACTCAGGGACGGCCGCAAGAAAAATTTTTCTCCCGAACTCCTCTTCCCACAGTGAAAGGTATGTTTCATAAATGTACTGCGCCACCACCGGGTTGGTTTCGAGAAGCATGGCTTCAGACCTGTTGGAGTACGACACCTTGCGCAGGAACCGTTTTATGGTCATGGATATGGAGTCCTCCCTGAGGACCCATCCGTTGCCTCCGCAGAAGGGGCAGCTTCTTGTAAGGGTCGACCGGATATCAGGCCTTGCCCTTTTTCTGGTGATCTCCACCAGCCCGAGCTGGGAGACGCCAAAGACTCTGGCCCTGTACCTGTCGGGCTGGAAAACTTCCTCGAGCCGTTTCAGAAGAAGAGCCCTGTCCTGCTCAAAATCCATGTCGATAAAGTCGATGACCACGATGCCCCCGATAGCCCTCAGCCTGAGCTGGCGTGCGATCTCCGCAGCGGCTTCGAGGTTGGTTTCGAGCACGGTGTGCCTGAGATCTGTTTTCCCGACGAATTTTCCCGTGTTCACATCGATGACGGTGAGTGCCTCCGTGTGGTCGATTATGAGGTAGGCGCCTGAATCAAGCCAGACCTTCCGCTCCAGCGAGGCGTCTATCTCCTTTTCGATACCGTAAAACTCGAACAGGGGAATGGTGCCGTTGTACAGGCTCACTTCGGGAACACTCCCGACGGGAAAGAGGGAGAGACTGTTCTTTACGTTTTCAAATTCCTCCGCCCCGTCCACGATGATCTCCGACACTTCATCTGTGAGTTCGTCCCTCATGACGCGGCCGATCAGCCCGAGATCCCTGTACAGCAGGCACGGGGCCGACTGCACACGTCCGTTGTGCTCGATCTCTCTCCAGAGGGCGAGCAGGATCTCCACGTCGTGGGCCAGCCCTTCCTCGTCAACACCTTCCGCGGCAGTCCGCACGATGATGCCGTAGTCTTCTCCGCGGAGCTGCCTGGCTATTGCCTTCAGCCTCTTCCTCTCGTTCTCGTCGAGTATCCGCTTTGAAACCCCGGATTCCTGCCCGTGAGGGACCAGGACCATGTAGCGGCCGGGGAGGGAGATCCTCGAGGTGACCCTGGCCCCCTTGTTCTTCCGGGCAGTCTTGGTCACCTGGACAAGCAGCTCCTGATTCGGCTGAAGATCCAGTCCCCTGGCATCGTTGAGGTAAAGAAACGCGTTCCGTCCATCGCCCAGGTTGACGAATGAAGCGTGAATGCCGGGCAGAACGCTTTCAACCCGGGCCTTGTATATTTCACCTGTTTTCTGCCGCTCCCACATGCGCTCGACGAAAAGATCAGCAAGACGGCCATCCTCGAGGATAGCCACCCGTGTCTCCTCGGCATCGATGCAGTTAGCGACTATCTTTCTGTTTGCGGCGCCAGGTTCCGTACTCTTTTCACTCACGGAGACGCCCTCCTCCCGGGGAAGCCCGCGCTTCCCTCTATTGTCTTTCCTGTCCCCCGGTGTCCAGTCATGAAATGCTTTTCTCCGGGCATCCGGGCACAGACTGGTCCACGAGACAGCGGACGACAGGAGATCCACCCTTTTCATCGGGGGAAACAAGCTCTCCGACCGCCTCGCGGACAATAAGCAGATCAGTCCATCCGCTGATCGCGCCTTTTGCCGCCAGTGCCTTTACAAGCAGTCCGGGCCCCCTTTTCGAGGGGTCCTCCATTATGCACCTGTGAAAACCATCTCCGAACAGGGGCAATTCCTCGAAATACAGGACAGCCCCTTCTTCCCGCAGTTCCTCAAGGCATTCTCTCACGCCGGAGACGCTTCCGTCCCTGAGGGCAAAAAGGCAGGAAGAAGCCCTGCACCACTTGTTCAGTGACTTCGCTCCCTCGGTCCCGGGGAGGGCCTCCACGGCTTTTCCCCCCGTAATGAAAAACCCCGGGGGAAGGCAGCTGTTCCATCGTTCGGCCATTGATTCGTCGAAGTGTTCGACCCATACCTCGAACGGCTCGCACATGGCTGGTACGCCAACTGACAGCTCAGGCCCCAGGCTTATCTTCGGACGGGGAGTAAACCCCTCCGAGTACAGGAACGGTATGCCTGCTCTCGTGCCGCTTCTCGAGAACACCGACGGGATCGCTATATGGGGAATGAAACAGGCACGTCCCCGTTTTGCGTAGGTAAACCTGGCCCTAACCATTGGTCTGCCTCAGTTTTCCTGCCACTGGACAAAAATGTTCAACGCCGCATGCCCTGCAGGGCGGACCTTCTATACCGGCGAGAGGCCTGCAGTCGGGGGAAAGCTCTTCCTGAAGCGCCTTTTCCCTCTCCCTGAGCAGAAAAGCCTTCGAGACACCGGCGTCGATATGATCCCAGGGAAGCCCTTCATCGGCCGCCCGTCTTCTTTCGGTGTAGTGCAGCGGATCGATGGACGCCTCCCTGAAAGCCTCCATCCAGAGCGGGAAAGAAAAAGTCTCGCTCCATCCGTCGAACCTGGCGCCCTTTCTCCACGCAGCCAGAATGGCATCGGCGAGCCAACGGTCTCCCCTTGCGAAAACGCCCTCGAGAAAGGTCTGCTCCGGCTCATGGTACTTCAGGGAAATGCGGCTGTTCCTGCCGCCGTACCTGGCGCCAAGTTTGCCCTTCAGATACCGTCCATTCTCACGGAGCTCCTCCACTCCCGCCTGGGGCTCCCACTGGAATGGGGTGTGGGGTTTGGGAACAAAACCCGCCACGGAAAGGGATACGGTTACTTTCTTCCCTGCTCTCTTCCCTATGGTCAGCGACCGTTCCGCAAGCTCAAGTATTCCGTCCAGGTCATTTCCGGACTCGGAAGGCAGCCCCATCATGAAATACAGCTTGACCCTGTCCCATCCCCGGGAGAAAGCCGTCTCCAGGCACTGGTTGAAATCTTCGTCAGTGACCCCCTTGTTGATCACGTTTCTCAGCCTCTGCGTGCCGGCCTCAGGCGCGAAGGTCAGACCGCCCCTGCGCATGGACTCCATCTCCGCTGCAAGATTCACGGAAAAACTGTCCATTCTCAGGCTCGGGAGGCTCACCTTTACATGTTTGTTCTCGAAAGCTTTCGAAAGCTCCCGTATGACAGGGAAGATACCGCTGTAATCGCACGAGGCAAGGGACAGGAGTCCTACCTCTTCCCAGCCCGTCCGGTCCACCAGGGAAAGGGTCCGGTCTACCACGGTGCCGACCTGCCTCTCCCGCACGGGGCGGGTCACCATTCCGGCCTGACAGAACCGGCATCCCCTGGTACAGCCTCTGAAAAGCTCCATGGGGACCCGGTCATGGACGATGCCTCCTGATGGAACGAGGAGCATGTCGGGATAGAAAGCCCCGTCAAGAGACTCCACTATTCTTCTCCGCACGGGAAGAGAAACACCGGGACCGGAGGGTGAGAATGCCGAACCTCCGCCAGGCAGGGAGTTCCAGTGGACAAGCGACGGGACATACACGCCTTCTATTGATGAAAGGGCCTGGAGGCGCTCGGCTCTGGGGCGGCCCTTCATCGATGAAAGTGCTGATACGACTTCAGGCAGGAGTTCTTCTGCCTCTCCCACGCAGAAAAAGTCAAAGAACGGTGCGACAGGTTCAGGCGCAAGAGCTCCGGGACCTCCGCCGCACACGAGGGGATCATTCTCCCCCCTGTCAGCGGAGAGCAGCGGGATACGTCCAAGGTCGAGCATGGTGAGGATATTGGAATAACTGAGTTCGTACTGCAGTGTAAACCCGACCACGTCAAAACTGTCCAGCGGTCTTTCGCTCTCGATTCCGGCGAGAGGGACGCAGCCTTCCCTCATGAGTTCCTCCAGGTCGGTCCACGGGCAGTAGGCCCTGTCTGCATCGGCCAGCGGCAGGCTCTTGAGAAGAAAATAGAGTATCTGGAATCCAAGATAGCTCATTCCTATTTCGTAGACGTCCGGAAAAGCAAGGCAAAACCGGACGAGCCCATTTCCGTCTTCTTTCGGCGGAATCGAGCCGTACTCTGCCCCGGCATACCTGGAGGGCCGCTTCACGTTCGAGAGAAGCGGCCACATGGCATCGCCATATTCTGGAAAGACCATTGAGTTCCTCCTGAAAAATTTCCGGTCCTTTCCCGCTCTAACACAGGGGACCGCTTCAAAATGGCGGCACACCGCACAGAAAAAAACGCGGAACAGGCCGCCTGAAAAGCTTCAATACGTTTTCAGCGTCGAAATATAGACGCTCTGGGCAAGACCGAGCGCAACGGACAGAGCAAGCAGCGAACTTCCCCCGTAGCTGACGAATGGAAGAGGCAGTCCCGTGACCGGGAGAAGCCCCATGCTCATCCCGATGCTCTCGGCCATCTGGAACCAGATCCATGCCGAGATCCCCGCGATAAGCACCTTTGCCCTGCTGTCCCTGGTCCGCACAGCGGTCTCGGCCAGTCTCCAGAAGAGGATGCCGAAGAGCAGGAGCATCCCTATGGAACCGATAAAGCCGAACTCTTCACAGTACACGCTGAAAATGAAATCTGTATGCGGTTCGGGAAGAAATCTCAGCTTGCTCTGCAGCCCCTCCATGAATCCCTTGCCGAGCAGACCTCCCGAACCCACGGCAATCCTCGACTGGATAACGTTGTAGCCGGCGCCGAGGGGGTCGATCCAGGGATCGAGGAAAACCCGGATTCGCATCTTCTGGTATTCCTTGAGAAAATGCCACAAAAAGGGAAAAATACCCAGAACGAGACCGATCAGCCCCGCCGGATATCTCCACGGCGCACCCGCAACAACGATGCAGACAAAGGCTGCAACCCCGTAGACCATGGTGCTTCCCATATCGGGCTGAAGAAGCACCAGGAAGCCCGATATTCCTGCCAGCGCAAGACTTCCGAGAAATGAAGCCATGCCAGTCGGCGGATACCGGCACAGGTATTTCGCCATCACGAGGATCAGCGCTATCTTTCCGAATTCCGCCGGCTGAAACCGGAAAAAGCCAAAATGAAACCAGCTTTGTGAACCTTTCACTGTCAGTCCGGCCAGCATGACTCCGAAAAGCAGAATCAGCGCAAAGAAATAGAAACGATAGGCCCAGGAAAAGAATTTCCCGTGCCCTATCTGCAGAGTCACCAGAAACGCCGCTGCGGAAATGGTTCCCCACACCAGCTGTCTTATGGCGAAACCGCCGCCCTGGCCCTCCCATCCCGCTCCCGCACTGAATATGGAGAGCACTCCCAAGGAGTAGAGCGCAAGAACTGAAAAAAGCTGTATCCTATCCAGGCTGGCCAGATTTTCTCTTAGAGTATGCTTTTTCTCCTCCATTTGACGTCCCAGGCTCCTGCTTTTCCGGGGCTACTCCCCTCTTTATCCTGATCACCGGAATATTGGCGACAAACGCGACTGAACGGTCAGCCCGATCAAAATCCATCTCGATTTTCGACGTATCGATATCCATGTACCTCGTGATCACGCTGATCATGTCCCTCCGCAGATTTTCAAGCATTTCGGGCGAAATATCGGCCCTGTCATGTATCAGAACGATCTGCAGACGTTCTTTCGCAACTTTCTTCGAACCGGCAGATCCGAAAAATTTCTTCAGAAATTCCATAGCCATGGCCATTTCCCCCTATCCTTTCATGCCGAACAGTTTCCGGATGCCGGCGAGAATTCCTCTCCCGTTTTCGTCGCTCAGAACAGGGAAGGGAACGTCTTCTCCCACGAGTCTCGAGGCAATTCTCTGAAAGGCCTGCGCCGCAGGGGCCGAATCGCTGAATGTCAGGGGTTCGCCCCTGTTGGCCGACTTCACGACGCTCTCATCTTCCGGGACAATTCCGATGAGGTCGATGGCCAGTATATCCAGGACATCCCGTACATCAAGCATCTCCCCCTCCCTGACGAGCCGCGACTTGAGGCGGTTTATAACCAGCCTTATGGGGGCCTTACCCATTGATTCGAGGAGGCCGATGATCCTGTCGGCGTCACGGACTGCCGGAACTTCCGGTGTGGTTATAACAAGAGCTTCGTCAGCGCCGACCGCCGCGTTCCTGAAGCCGCCCTCGATGCCTGCAGGGCTGTCGAGAATGATAAAGTCGAACTCCTTCCGGAGCATATCGCACAGCTCTTCCATCTGGCCGGAATTGACCGATTCCTTGGTTCGTGTCTGGGCTGCCGGCAGCAGGAACAGGTTGTCGACCCGCTTGTCCCTCACAAGGGCCTGGTTGAGTCTGCATGTTCCCTCCAGAACGTCGATGAAGTTGTAGACGACCCTGTTCTCCAGCCCCATCATGACGTCAAGGTTTCTCAGCCCGATATCCGCATCCACCGCAACGACCTTGTGTCCTGCCCTTGCGAGGGCCACCGAAATATTTGAGGTCGTGGTCGTCTTTCCTACGCCGCCTTTTCCTGATGTAACGACTATCACCCGAGGATCCACAGGCAATTCTCCCCTTCCCGCCCTACGGGGCCATGGAAACCGGCTCCCGGGGCATCTGTTCGTTTTATAATTTCAATTCCCGTACCACAAGAGAATTGTTCTCCAGGGTAATGATAACAGGTTTTCCCCACCATTCCATGGAACTCCCGAGAGCCGAGCTGACTTTTCCGCCTATCCGCACCTGTTTCGCCTCGAAGGCCCCGGCTATGACCGTATGTTCTTCATGCCCGTCGAGTCCCGCATGAGCGACTCCCTTGAGCCTGCCCCAGACGCAGATGCTTCCGGAGGCAAAAACCTCGGCCCCGTCGTTCACGTGACCCACCACAACTACGTCTCCTTCGTGCTCAACTCTCTGGCCCGACCGAAGGGACTTTGCGAGAACAAGTGCGCCGGCAGTCTGTTTTTCCCTTCTTCCGGTTTTCTCGGGGACAGGTTCTCCAGTGGCGGCCCCCATGGTCCTGAGGTCTTCGAGGGTTTCAGCATCGTAACCGGTCCATGACAGGACCCTCATTTTTCTGGGCCAGATGAACCGTGAAAGAAGGGAGAGTATGAAGTCCCGGGAAACTCTCCGGCCCTGAAAGTCCATAACGATCCCCAGATTCCCCGAAAGAACGGGAGCCTCGCTGCAGAGCCGTTCCAGCTCTGAAAGAAGCATCTCTTCAGTACCGGTTTCGGGAAAGACCATCCGTATTCCGTATCCCGTGCCTTTCAAAGAGATTTCTCCGGTGAGTTCCGGGGCATCCTTGTATTCAAGCGGATCGGACACAATTCCACCTCCTGCTCCGGCAGATCCAGCCGCCGGGTATTGAACAAGATACCTCCCGTTTCAGGGAGTCTTCCCCCTGGCCTCGGGGACGAGAAGATAGGAGAGGATCTCTCCCACCATGGGAGAGGCGACGGAACTGCCGTGAAGTCCCTCCTCTATAATGGCCACCGCAACATACCTCGGGCTGTCGATAGGAGCGTACCCGGCGAACAGCGCATGGTCTTCCCCGTGAGGGTTCTGGGCGGTACCTGTTTTGCCGGCCACCGTTATCCCGAAGCTTCCCGCCCTCCTGCCGGTTCCCTTTCTCACAACGTAATCGAGCCCTCTCCGGACAAGATCGAGGTTTTTCCTGTTGATTTGAAGCGTCTCGGAGAAGACCTCCCTGGAAAGCGAAAGCCTGGGGCGTACCAGCCTGCCGCCGTTTGCCAGGGCAGCGTAGAGCCTGGCAAGCTGAACCGGCGTCATCAGCAGAAACCCCTGCCCAATGGAATAATTTACTGTATCCCCATGGTACCAGTTTTCATTCAGCCGCGCTTTCTTCCATTCCGGGCCTGCGGTCACTCCTGACGATTCTCCGGGAAGATCAAGGCCCGTGGGGCTGCCAAGACCGAACATGGTACACCATTTCAGAAGTTTTGCAATGCCGAGCTTGAGCCCGACCTGGTAGAAATAAACGTCGCACGATTCCTGCAATGCGGAGAGAATATTCATGGTACCATGTCCGGACCGTTTCCAGCACCTGAAAGTTCTGTTCCCCACAGCAATTGAACCGGGACAGTAATAAGTTGTTGAGAGCAGGACAGCGTTTTCCTCGAGGGCGGCAATCCCTACCAGTGCCTTAAAGGTGGATGCAGGGGGATACTGCCCTCCGATGCTCCTGTCATGCATCGGTCTTTCGGGGTCATTGAGCAGCGCGTTCCATTCCCTTGCGGAAACCCCCCACGCCAGCGGGTTGTTATCGTAGGAGGGAGAGGAGTACAGGACGATGATGTCTCCGTTCTCCACATCCATGACCACAATTGCACCGCGGCAGCCTTTCATAAGATCCGCCGCAAGACGCTGCGCACCGAGGTCCATGGTGAGCCGGAGATCCTGCCCCTTGCCGGCTGTCCGCACATGGATGGTCTTCACTTTCCGCCCCCTGGCGTCCACTTCCACTGATTCCTCGCCGGGGGTTCCCCTGAGTGTTTCCTCGTACTGGCGCTCTATTCCGTTTTTCCCCACCAGGTCTCCTGCGGCGTAATTCCTGCCCTCCATCTGCCTGAGTTCATTCTCGCTGATCTCCCCGACATATCCGGTTATGTTGGATGCCAGGCTGCCTGCCGGATACGTCCTCCTCCACACGGGAAGGGGGAAAAGTTCCCTGGGAAACTCAGGGTCTGCCACCAGATCCGCCATCTGGGCCAGGGTAATATTTCCCACAAGGCGCACAACCCTGTAGGGTGCCCAGTACTGCCGTTTTATGGTTCTTGACAGGTCTTCGGCGGTAACCGGAATGCCATGGCGGGAAAGCAGTTCGGCCATACGTTCCACCATGTCGTTTCTTTCGATGTCCATAGGATATCCCATAATATCGAAGGTTGTCACGTTTACTGCCAGGAGGGCGCCGTTCCTGTCGTAGATTTCTCCTCTTACAGGAGGAAACCGGATCAGCCGGAGGCGGTTGTTGGAGGCAAGCCGCACGTAGGTGTCCGAATTGACGATCTGGAAGTAATACAGTCCTCCGGCAAGAATAAGCATGGAAAACAGGACGCACATTTTCCAGTATTTCAGTCTCTGGTTGAGAACGGGGCGAAAGTCAGGCATCGGTATTCTTCAGCCTCCAGCCGTACGCCAGCCCGGCGAGGAGAACGAGGGGAAGGATATAGCTCTGCTGGAGGAGGTACACGGCAAAAATCGACGCCCCCCGTGCACCTCCGAGGTATATCCTGAGAAGCGATATGGGGAGATTCGCCGACCACAGAATAAGGGTAAAGACGGGAACAGTCCTTCCTGAGGCAGGAAGGGAATACCAGACCCATCTCGATGTGAGAACGGCGGTAAGGTAAAAGAGGGAGGAAATTCCGGGGAACCCCAGCCAGCGAAGATCCCAGAGCACACCGCCGAAAAACGCCCACCAGATGATTTCCACTCCTCCGCCGGGCCTGTACAGGGAGAGGAATACCATGGAAAGGAGGAAAACCTCGGGCACAAGGACCTTCCCTGTTCCCAGGACCAGAAGAAAATCCTGGATATACCATGAAAGTGCATAAATCATGGGAGTGTGCTCCTTCCGGTTTTACCGGGGGGTGCATTTTCACCGGGAATACCTCCAAGCACCTGGAGGGCGTACAGCTTCGAGAGATCCGCGCCCGGGAGAACCTTCCACTCCAGGTAGGCTCCGCCGGTCTTGCGGCTTTCCGATGAAAGTTTTCCCACAGGAATTCCCGGGGGAAGAGCCTCACTGACCATGGCCGTTTTCACTTCCATACCTTCGGCAAGGCTTCTGCCTTCCGGAACGTAAAGAAGCCATACGCCTCCCTCCCCATCCCCGGCCACCACTCCGAGGTCCCGTGTCTCCTCGATGACCACGGGAACCATGAGGGAAGATGACGTGAGAAGTTCAACCCAGGAGTATCCGTCTTCCGATGAACTGACTCTTCCGGCCAGGTACCCGTTGTGAAGAACGGGAGTTCCGGAAAAGACACCATCTTTCGTACCCCTGTTGATCCTAACTTCCGACCACCACGAAAGGGGTTCGCGGAGCGTTACCCTTCCGTATCCGTAAAACCTGTCGAGTTCGTCCTGCAGGCGCCTGATCGATCCCATGGACCACGCAAGCCTGAGCCTGACGTTCTCCTCTTCGAGGATATCCAGGCGGTCCTGGAGAGCACTCTTCTCTGAAAACCAGAAGGATATTCTTCGGGCGGTCTGCTCCGCGGCGACAGCCGGGTATTCGGGATACCGGAGCAGTTCCCCGACAAAATCGGCCGCCCCCCTGAAAATATGCCTCTTTGGTGCTGCGGCAAGGAGCAGCATGCTCGCTATAATAGAGATGAGTCCGTGTATCCATTCTTTCTCGAGATGTTTTTCAGTCATAAAGCCTTCACCGCACCCATGAAGCGATTATTTTGATCCCCTCTCCACGGAAAGGAGAATCTTCCTCATATCGTCCAGGTTGTCCAGGATCTTTCCCACTCCCCTTGCAACAGCAAACAGGGGATCCTCGGCCACTGTCACCGGAGTATTGAGGGCTTTCGAAAGCCTTTCAGCCAGCCCCCTGAGCATGGACACGCCCCCGGACAGGATGACTCCCTGGTCCACGATATCCTTGGCAAGTTCGGGCGGCGTCTGTTCAAGGGCTACTTTCACCATGTCCTCTATCCTGACGATGATGGGTTCCAGGGCTTCCCTGACCTCCACCGAGGAAACCATGTCCGCCTTCGGGAGCCCGTCGGCAAGGTCACGCCCCTTTACGGCGATCTCCAGTTCCTTCTCCAGGGGAAGGGCTGATCCGATGGCGATCTTCACTTCCTCCGCGGTGGTCTCCCCGATGAGGAGAGCGTACCGCTGCCTGAGCATGGCCACAATGGCATTGTCCATGTCCTTTCCCGCAGCCCGGAGTGAATTGGTTACCACGATGCCCCCCAGGGAGAGTACTCCAACCTCGCTTGTTCCTCCCCCGAGGTCGAGGATCATGCTGCCCCTCGGCTCCTGGATCGGGAGACCGACTCCAAGAGCGGCGGAAATGGGCTCCTCCACCACGTAGGCCTCACGTGCCCCGGCACCGAGGGTCGCGTCCACCACGGCCTTGCGTTCAACTTCCGTGACCTCCGCAGGTACCGAGATCACGACCCTCGGATTGGCCAGGAACCCTTTTGCGCCTCCAGCTTTCCGGAGGCAGTGACGTATGAGTTCCTCGGTCATATCGAAGTTGGCTATTACCCCGTCCTGGAGCGGCCAGATAGTGGACACACCCTGGGGCGTCTTCCCCGCCATCGCCTTGGCTTCTTTGCCTACAGCAATAACCTCCAGCATGCCGCCTTTCGGCCTCTTCCGGACCGCAACCGCCGAGGGCTCGCTGAGCACGATCCCCCGGCCCTTCACATACACAACGATATTGGCCGTACCAAGATCGATGCCAACATCTCCGCCGAACATCCCCTTGAAAAATCCGAACACCTGACTCAGTCCCCGCTTTCTAGGCTTCTCCGGGAAGAGGTATAGGTATATACTTCCCGTTCGCCGCTACATAATGGCCGATAAAACGGATATCGAGCACTTTTGCCCTTCCGGCAAGATACCCCGTCAGCATCTTGTCCTCTCCGCTGGGAAAAAGTGATCCGTCAGGATGATTGTGTACAAGAACGAGTCCTGCCGAGTCCAGACGGACAGCTCTCCGCAAGAGGTATTTTACATCAAGAAACGCCCCGTCCACTCCCCCGTAAGAAATTCTGTCCATGGTGATGAGCGTGCCGTTTCTTCGAACGTGCAGCGCGACAATGTACTCCCGGTCTTCTCCGGCCAGTTCCTCTGCAAGAGCTGCAAGGCGCTTTTCCCATGGCTGCCCGTCAGACTGTGCGCTGCGCTCCGACCGGATCCTCCTGCCGAGCTCCAGTGCTGCGATAAGCACACAGGCTTTTGCCTCCCCGAGCCCCGGGAAAACCATTAACTCCTCCTCGTCCACACTGGCAAGCCCTCCCGCATCCCCAAACTCCTCCAGAATGGATGCAGCAAGTTCCAGAACATCCCTGCCCCGGCTCCCCGTTCGCAGCAGCACCGCCAGCAGTTCCGCAAGAGAGAGACTGGACGCCCCTTTCAGCCGCAGGCGCTCCCGCGGGCGCTCCTCCTGCGGAAGGGACGCGAGCTTCATTTCCCTTTTCTCCCTGTCTCTTCAGGCCAGAACGGATTGCGGGCCCTCTCCGTTCCGATGTCAGTCTCCGGTCCGTGCCCCGGGAAAACCGGGAGATCGTCGGGAAGTTCTGCGAGCCTCGCAATGGAGCGGTCCAGTTCGTCAGGATCCCCTCCCGGGAGGTCTGTCCGTCCGACGCTTCCGGCAAAAAGGGTATCGCCCGACACCAGCACCTTTTCGCTGCCCGAGGTCACGAGGTAGCAGACGCTGCCGGGCGTATGTCCCGGGGTCGCTATGACCGCAATCTCCATGGTCCCTGCCGTTAACCTGTCCCCGTCGCTGACAGCCGAGAAGTCATCCGTACCCGGGAATTCGCTGCCCATCAACTGCCGGAGCCCGGAATCGGGTGTGCGTACAAGTGATGCGTCGCCGGCCGGCACGAATGCCTTGCCCCCGAACATCTCCAGCGCTTCCGAAAGTCCTGCTGCATGGTCAAGGTGGCCGTGGGTAAGGAGTATTTTTTCTACGGCAATACCCTGCGTTTCAGCGAATCGGGCGATCTGGCCCGTTTCCCCTGCCGGGTCCACGAGGAATCCCTTTCCCTCTTCGTCCCAGAAAAGATAGGTGTTCGTCCAGAGAGGACCAACAGGAAAACGTCGATGCTTCATTGTCTGCTCCTCCTTAATGTGTTTTCCCCCCGCATTCCGTCAGGGGAGGAATTCATACTGATTCCTTTTCAATAATAAGGGTGACCGGGCCGTCGTTGTTGATTTCAACGATCATGTGTGCCTGAAAAACACCGCTTTCAACGGGCACACCCATTTGAGCCACCATGGTTTTGAAATGTTCATAAAGCCGGTTGGCCTCTTCAGGCTCTCCTGCGGAGACAAAGGAAGGACGCCTGCCTTTCCTGCAGTCCCCGTACAGGGTGAACTGTGAAACCGCCAGGACCGAACCTCCCACGTCCGCCAGGGAAAGGTTCATCTTGCCTTCCCCGTCTTCAAAGATCCTGAGATTGACGATCTTTTCTGCCATCCATTCCACTTCCGCATCACCGTCGGTCCGGGATGCAGCAAGGAGGACGCACATCCCCCTGCCGATTTTTCCTTTTATTTCCCCGTCCACGGATACGCTCGCGGACAGGACTCTCTGTGCCACGGCCCTCATGCCGTCACCCCCTGGAAACGTTGATAACGCCCTTGACGGCGTTCAGCTTTGCGACGATTAAAAGCAGGTGCTCAAGGTCGTGGACCCGTACTTCGATCTTCATCCTGGCAAGATTGCCTCCCACGACTCCGGCCTTGATTCCCGTCATAATTCCGTCTCCTGAAATTATTGCCTGAGCCACGTCGCCGAAAAGGGCAGACCTGTCAACGGCTTCGAGCTTCAGTCGGGCGGGATAGCGCCTGTTTCCCGTTGTTCCCCAGGAAACGGCGATCATCCGCTCTTCCTTCGCATTTTTCACGTTCTCACAGTCCGTCCTGTGTACTGTTATCCCCCGCGTACGCGTGGAATAGCCCACGATGGGATCCCCGGGAACGGGCTCGCAGCAGTTTGAAAGGACCACCTGGACTCCTTCGGCTCCTTCGACGACGATATCGGACTCGCCCTTCTTCCCCGCGAAGGACGTGTGTTTTTCCTGTTCCGGCTGCACAGGCGCCGGCTGAGCCTGCGCCTGGGTCTTTCCGGCAAGCCTCTGGGCTATGAGGGAGACGCTCTGGTGACCGGCCCCGATGGCGGAGAGGAGATCCTCCCCGTTCGACTGCCCCGTGTCCCTTGCGATCTTGTTGAGGAGGGGCATTATTTCCTCAAAGGATTCAAATTCAGGGGTCCCCCTGCGGCGAAGCTCACGCTCCAGCAGTTCCCTTCCCCGCTGGACTTTCTCCAGGCGCTCAGTCTTCTCCAGTGCCCTGAAGTAGGCGCGGATCTTGCTCCTGGCCTTGCTGCTCCTTGCAATCTTCAGCCAGTCCCTCGACGGGGCTCCCTGGGGGGAGGTCACGATCTTCACGATGTCGCCGTTCTGGAGCTCGTATCCCATGGCGACGATCCGGTTGTTCACCATGGCGCCCACGCATCTCATACCGACCTGGGTGTGGATGGCGTAGGCGAAATCTATGGGAGTCGAACCTTTCGGGAGGGAGACGACCTCTCCCTGGGGGGTGAAGACGAAGACCTCGCTGGAGAGGACATCATCCTTCAGCCTTTCCAGGAACTCGGAAGAATCGGGGGCCTCTTCATGATCGGCCTCAAGTGCCTGACGGATCCACGTAAGCTTTGTGTCCAGGTCGTCCAGTCCGCTTCCGCCCTCTTTGTACCTCCAGTGGGCCGCAATGCCGTACTCCGCCAGGTAGTTCATTTCCCACGTGCGGATCTGGACTTCAAGGGGCTCGCCGGTAGGACCGACCACAGTCGTGTGAAGGGACTGGTACATGTTTGACTTGGGGTTGGCGATGTAGTCGTCGAACTGTCCGGGAATAGGTTTCCAGATCGTGTGGACAATGCCGAGAACGGTGTAGCAGGCAGCGATATCGTCGACCACCACCCTGAGGGCAAGCAGGTCGTACAGTTGCTCCACCGGAAGCTTTTTCCTGTTCATCTTCTCGTAAATGCTGTAGAAGTGCTTTGCACGCCCCTTCACCCTGCAGTGGATCCCTTCCTCCTCCAGGCGTGCTGTAAGGATCTCGAGCGCCTTTTTGACCACTGTCTCCCGCTCGGGAAGTTTCTTCCTCACTCTTCTGCGGATCTCGTAGTACATCTCCGGGTCGGCATATTTGAAAGCGAGGTCCTCCAGCCCGCGCTTCACCTGGTAGATACCGAGGCGATGGGCAAGAGGCGCGTAGATCTCAAGGGTCTCCCTGGCAATGCGCATCTGCTTGTCCTTCCTGAGAGCGCCCAGGGTCCTCATGTTGTGAAGGCGGTCGGCCAGCTTTATGAGTACCACCCTGATATCCTTTGCCATGACGATGAACATTTTCCGGAGGTTCTCGGCCTGGTAATCCTCGAAAGATTTGAAGGGAAGTTTTCCGAGCTTCGTCACCCCGTCGACGAGGGTCGCCACTTCAGCTCCGAAGGTGCTTCCCAGCTTCTCCAGGGTTATGTCTGTATCCTCCAGAACGTCGTGGAGCAGGGCAGCGGAAAGGGTAACCGCATCGAGCCGCATTTCAGCCAGTATAGAGGCCACGTTGATCGTATGGACAATGTACGGATCTCCCGTTGACCGCTTTTGTTCCTTGTGGGCCGCCCCTGCAAGAACGAGGGCCTCTCCGAGCTGCATAAGCTCTTCACGGGAGAGGTATTGCACCACTTTCGACCAGAGTTCATGCCAGGCGAACTTCACCGAAATAGCCCGTTCCTCCTCGGGGATCCGTCCGATATAACTGTCCCGGAGCTTCCCGGAAGCCTTCCGGTCCATTTCGCTGCCCGTTTCCTTCCCGGCTTCATGCTCGCCGAAGCTGTTTGCGGTCAATTCCCTGGGATCCATGGCGATTCCTCTTCTCCCCTAACCGATGTCATCCGTGACAATATAGTCGACAATGAACTGAAGGCGTTCCCTGCCCCGCCAGTAATCAAGCCTTGGACGGTAGAGCCAGCCGGCGGATGATGAAATCTCCTTCCTGGAACGTTCTCCGTCGAAGGCCAGCAGCCGTTCGCCTCCCGATTCTATCTGGAGATGACGTCCATCTTTCCCGAGGGGGTGCAATTTTTCCCCGCCGGTCCTGGAAACAAAGAAGAGCGGGGCAGGATTGCCGTTCCCGAATGGCCCCAGGCTGACGACTTCCTTCCATGACCCCAGGGAGATCTCTCCGGGAGGGAAATCAAGAGCCGTGAGGAGCGGTTCTTCAACCTCCATGGCAGACAGCGCGCCTTCGAGATAGGAGGAGACATCGTCCCATTTATCCCGTGCAACGGAAAAACCCGCCGCATACTGGTGCCCTCCCCATGCGTCCAGAAGAGGGGAAATCGGATCGAGAACTTTCATGGCATCCCCTCCCTCGGGAACCCTGAGCGTCCCGCGGATTCCTCCGTTTACCGGCGCGGCCAGGACAACCGGAGCTGATTTCACGCTGCAGATCCTGCTCGCTACTCCACTGAGCACGCCCACAGGCCATAATTCACCGAGTGCCACGTGGTTCGCTGCTCCGCTGAGCATGACAGCAGCCTCCTCCGAAATTTTCCCCGAAAGAGTCTGCCGCTTTCTGTTCAGCGCGAGGAGCGTCTCAACGTTCCTGTCTGCGCTCTCTCCTCCGCAGAGAACAGCTACGGCCGTATCCGCAAGGTCCATCCTGCCTGCGGCATTGAGGCACGGAATGACCTTCATGGTGAGTGTCTCCTCTGAAAGTGATGCCGGACTCAGTCCAAGCCTGGAAAAGAGTTTGGCAAGACCGGCCCGCGGAGAGGACCTCATCAGTCCGATCCCGTCTCTGACCAGCAGCCTGTTGAACTGGGTGAGCGGCATGCAGTCTGCCAGAGTTGCAAGTGAAACCAGGTCCTTCATCGATCCAAGTCTTTTCTCAGGGAGAATGCCGTATTTCCGGGCCCAGGCCCATAACACTCCGGTCGCGCAGAGGGCCTTTCCCGCGGCATTGCCGCCCTGCCCATGGGGGTTCACCACCGAACTGTGGAAGGACCTGCCTTCTTCAGGCTGATGATGGTCGAATACGAACACGTTCATCCCTGCATTTTCAGCCATGGAAAGGATCTCTGTGTCCTTCGAACCACAGTCCACCACAAAAAGAGTATCCCATCCCATGGGGAGGAGTTTCCGAAAAACCGATTCGTGAAGACCGTACCCCTGGTCATGACGGTGAGGGATGAAATAGCGCACCTGCCTGGCTTTTTCCCTGCAGATCTCCATTGCCAGGGTGGTCGATGACACGCCGTCCACATCATAGTCCCCGTAAACGAGGACCTTGCCGAGACCGGGAAGGCGTTTCCAACGCTCAGCCGCTTCCGGGGCGCCGCTTCCCAGTTCCAGGCAGTCAAGAAGGCTCTTCTCAGGAAAGGGGTTCAGGCCGAGGAAATGATCCCTGTCCTTTTCAGTGCCGCCCCTGCTCTCAAGAACTGCGGCAGCAACCAGTGAGCACCCCATCTTTTCCGCAAGACTCTTTGTCGAGGAAGACGGCTGAACGATCTGGAGACGCCCGGCTCTGCACAGGGAGGTCACTCTTGCTGTTCCTCCCGGTCCGGTTTGTCCTCTTCTACAGCACATTCATCGCAGGGGATATCACTGGGAAGCAGCTGCACCCGTTCGGAGGAGGGCTCTTTCCGGCGGGATGCCGTCTCCTCCTGAAGAGCACCGTTTTTTTCAAGCTTTCCGATCCTTGATTCAAGGTCCGAGACCTTTTCCATGCACCCGTCACGCATCTCTATCGATCCGAAGAGGGAGAGGAGCCACATTACAGCACATCCCGCAGCAAAGATGGCGGCCTCCCAGATACCCTGGGGGACGTCACGGGTCCAGAAAAGGAACCGGACGGTAACATATCCCGCATTCTGTACAGAGTAGACAGCCGCAAGCAATGCGGTAAAAGCGACGGCAAGCAGATAGTTTCTCATGAATAAACCTCCATGGAGACACGATAATTCTAAACAATACGGATGCGGCTGGAAGTGTTGCCTGAAATTTCCGGCCCTGGCCGGCACATAAATAAGGTTTTTATATTGTAGTCTGTGCCCTTCGAGAAGTAAACCGCCCTCTACCGGGAGAGGCTTCACCACGGGAGCCGGGAACCGTCAGGCATGCAGTTCCCGGCTCCTTCTATTCCTCTTTTCCGGCCTGGATGACTATACCAGGCCACAGGGACGGGATAGCCTGTTCAGGGAACTCTTCGAGTTTTTTTCCGGCAGCGGCGCGCAGAAAATTATCGACCCACCAGAAGACGTTCTGCCTTGCGATGGACTTTCGCATAAATCGCATCCTGTCCCTTTTTTCTTTTTCAGCCATTGAGAATGCACGGTATATGGCATCAGCGACACCATCGACATCATAGGGATTCACCAGCACCGCCCCTTTCGCAAGCTGCAGCGCAGCCCCTGCGAACTCGCTCAGTATGAGCACCCCCGGCTCCTTTCCCTTGCAGGCACAGTACTCCTTGCAGACAAGGTTCATGCCGTCCTTGAGTGAGGTCACAAGGGCAATGTCAGCTGCACGGTAAATGGCGGCAAGTTCCTCCCTGGATACAGAACCGTAGTGCCAGTTCACAGGAACCCAGCGGGTGGTGGAATATTTCCCGTTGATCCTGCTGATAAGCAGTTCGATCTCCTCTTTGAGCGCCTGGTACTGTTCTACGGACTCCCTGCTCGGGACGACGATCTGGTGAAGAGAGATCCTTTCCCCGAGATCTGGAAACCGTTCCAGGCATCTCTGAAATCCCTTCAGCTTTTCAGGAATTCCCTTTGAATAGTCCAGCCGGTCTACTCCGAGCACAAACTGGTCTCCATGCACTTCCTGCCGTATGGCCTTTGCCCTCGAGACTACCGGCCGGGAAGACCCGAGTGATGAATACGCCTGAAAGTCGATGCTGATGGGCAGGCTTCCAAGGAAAAAAGACCTGTCCTCTACCTTCACCCTGAGAATGTGTCCTCTGCCGGAAACGGATGTATCAGGGAAAAACACCCGGAGGCAGTCGAGGAAGTTTCGCCTGTCCCGGCCCGTCTGGAAGCACATCAACGAGTAGTGGGTCATCTGGGAGAGGATTTCCTTCCTCCACGGCATTTTCATGAACACGTCAACGCTGGGGAAGGGGATATGAAGGAAAAATGACGAACGGAGCCCGGATCTTCTTTTTTTCAGCATTTCTCCGAGAGGAATAAGCTGGTAGTCATTCACCCAGACAAAATCGTTCTCGCCGGCATGTCTTGCAACGACCCTTGCGAACTTCCCGTTCGATTTCAGGTATCCCTCCCAGAAGTGCGGTGAAAAATCACAACGGCTTTGAAGATCATGAAAAAGAGGCCAGAGCACCGAATTGGAGAAACCATGATAAAACGCTTCAACATCCTCTTCTGTAAGCATTACAGGGAGAAGCCTGTAACCGCTTTCCTCCGACAGAGGCCCCAGGATCTCACGGATATGAGACAGGCCGGCTCCTTTTCCCGTTCCCGGCCAACCTGCCCAAAAACCTCCCCTGTTCTGCAGGACAGGGTTCAGCGCACTCACAAGTCCGCCTGATGCAGGTTTCCCCCTCCATTTGCCGTCCTCGCACGAAAGGGTCACCGGAAGACGGTTGGAAACCACGATAAGCCGTCCTTTCTTTCTCATGCTCCTCCTCTCCTTTGTTCCCCTTCAAGGGCTGAAAGCCATATTTCGAGAAAGAGTCTCACCTCTTCCGGACGGATCCAGGCATCCGCGGCGCTGCTGCGGAGAGATCCGGACACAAGGATCCCGGTTCCACGACCCTTCAGGGCCAGAAAGGCATCCTCGTCGGTGACATCATCCCCAAGGTAGCAAACGGGCTCGTTTTCTTTTCTGTGCTCCAGTATTCTTTCAACGGCCGCCCCTTTCGAAAAGGAGGGGATCCTGAACTCGATCCCCCCGTTGAATGGAAGCGCTTCCAGGCCTGAATGACCGGCACGGTCACGTATTTCCGGTCCGATTTTATGCCACCGACGCTTTATTTCGTCCCGTTCCCTCCAGTGAAGGGCTGCGGAGACCGGTTTTCTCTCCACCGAGTCGGCGGGGAAGGCGTCAAAAAGTGAGGAAAGGACCTGTACAGCTCTCTGTTCGTCACCAGAAAGGGGCAGGGTTTCCGTCTTTCCTCCGGGAGAGCGTCTCTGCCATCCGTGGCATCCGATAATCTCCACGTCAAGGCCCAGAAGCAGAAATACTTCCCCGGCCTCCCTCCCGGACAATATGATTACGTCCCCTCCCGCTCCGATGATCCGCCCAAGAAGTTCTTTTATCTCCGGCAGAGGAACAGCCTCGCCCCGTTCCCTTCGAAATGGGGCGAGAGTACCGTCGTAATCGCTTACAAGAAGAGGTTTCGACCGGGAAGAAAAGGAGGAAAAGAGCCCGCCGAGCGATTCGAGTCCCGTCATAGGGCCGCTTAAATCCATGGCTCCCACTCCCCGTCATGCCCGTCAAGGGAAATCAGGAGTGAAAGGTAGTTCCTCAACTGCCCGGTTATGAGGAAGTTTTCAAGGACATACTGCCTTGCGTTGACTCCCATCCTCTCTCTTTTCCACCTGTGGGTGAGGAGATACCGTATCCGTATTGCAGCGCCTTCAGGGCTGCGGACACGGAATCCGTTGAAACGGTTGATGACCTGGAGGCGAATTCCGCCCACATCCCCCCCGACAACAGGCTTCTTCTTCCACATTGCCTCGGTCACCGTGAGACCGAAACCTTCCTTGGTCGACTTCTGCATGACCACGTCGGCTCCTGCCTGGAGGGCGTTTATCGTCCTGTGGGCATCCGCGGGAAGAAGCAGGACGGAAATATCAGGGTCTCCGGCGGCCGCTTCCTTCACTGCGGAAAGGACCTCCCCCGACTCCGGGTCGTCCGTCGCCCCTCCTCCCGCGAGAACAAGACGAATATCGACATGATCCCTTGCAAGCCTGTAGCTTTCGATCACACCGAGAGGATCCTTGAACCTGTCGAACCTGGAAACCTGGAGTATGACCGGCTTATCACGGCCGATACCAAGCTCTTCGTAGGTCTTGATAACCTCGCTTTTCGCCAGCGGCCTGTTTTTTTCGCTCAGCGGATCGATACTGGGCGTTATGAGATACTGGGGATGAGGCAGGTTCTGCGCAAAGTCAGGCAGAGAGAAAATGGAAGCGTCATATCCTTCAACCTGCTTTTTCACAAAACGCCACACGCTCCTGTTGGGAGAGCTCACATCGATGTGGCAGCGCCAGATCCACTTTCCCTTCCTTTTCGGAAACAGCCCGAGAAGGGCAGCCGGCTGAGGATCATGGATAAAGACATAGTCAGCGCTTTCAAGCACGTCCTTCAGTCTTTCGGCGTTTTTCCTGTTCGTCTCCATGTAGGCATCAGCCTGGGGTTGAGAGAGTCCGCCCGGCATTCCCTGCAGCGAATTATGCAGCGTCTTGGTGCAGTTGAAGAACGGTTCGTCACCCTCGATCACTTCCCATGCGACATCGAGACCCAGTTCCTGTGAAAGGGGAACCATGGACGAGAGGATTTCCGCGACCCCGCCTCCCTCTTTCGTGGAGTTGATATGGACTATCTTTTTTCCTTCAAGCCGCTCGGCAATGGCAAGCAGGCTGTCCATGGCATGGAATCCGATAACTTCACCATATTTTTTCAGCATATCGGACATCACTTCGTTCCCCCTTTCCCGAGTCCCTTCTCAAGGAGCATGACAATCTGTCCTTTCAGTTCCCCAAGTGAAAAAAGATAGGAATCGACCCTGGAAAGACGTGCACGAATATCCTCTGTCCTTTCTCCGAACTGCTCGAGCCAGAGTGAAAAATCATCCTTCCCTTCCGGCGATCTCCTCCGTCCGTCCAAAAAGTGGTGGAAGAAGCTCTGCCTGCTCGATGTTTTTACCGCAACCGGAAAATCCTCGAGGGATTCCGTCTGCCTTCCTGTATCGAACATGAACTTTTTGCAGGCAATGAAATAGAACTCCCTGTCCGCTTTTTTCCAGCTGAGAAAATCACCTGCTTCCAACCTGGCTTCCAGAATGTCCTCAAGAATCGGCCGCAGCTCTTCGAGATTCTGGCTTTTCACCGGGTTGATGGCGCTGAGTTCCTCGGCAAGCTCTATATCGCCGAGTCCGCCGTCCGCCCATGAGGCAAAATCATTATTGAATTCCGATTCCGGGATATGGGGACGCAACATTCTGCCCCAGAAGTGATAATAGAGAGAGCTTTCAGGTATTTCAGGAATGGCGGAACGGAGTTCACGGAGAGTCTGGGCTCTGATACCGGTGCTGATCGGCAGTAGGGAACATTCCTTGAAACGGAATGGTACTGTCCTGGATTGTTTCTTCATTTTTCATTCCTCCTTTTGCGGCCTTTCTCATCTCCTTTTTCTATTGGCCTTTTATAAGATAGTATAGAAGTATAACACATAATACCCTTGTTCTACAAATTTGGTTTAAACCCCCAAATCCGCTGGTTCGTTTTCTCAAGGAAGGAAACCATCACCGGACGGGGAAATACGGTGTCTTTGTTTCCCCGTTCTGATTCTTTCTTCCTGTTTGTGGCTTCTTTCCGCTTTTTCCCTTGTTTTGTGGATATCTCCATCTGCACGGAAGATATTCTTCCGTGTCACAAGAGGACCTGCGGGACCGCCGTTTTCCTCTCGGTCCGGCATGGCCCGCAGCAGTTCCAGCCTCTTCATGACGGAGGCGAAGAGCTTGCCGCCCCTGTCACCGGTCCAGATCTTCAGGATGGTCCGCCTCCCGTGTTTCACTATCTTTCCCACCATGGTGTACAGGAGAAACCGGATCGTTTTCGGCCTGCTTCTCCGGTATTCCTCCGGCAGGAGACGGTGCTTCATCAGGTTGTGGAGGTTCAGGGCAAGGACGGCTATGGTCCACCATGCGGCGTCGGCACCGAACCTTTTGGACGGGACGCACCCTCCGCCCTGCCGCTCCGCTTCCTCCGCCACCGGATGATTTTCTCCCCGTCCATGGGGGCTCCCTTCCCGTAGCCGAAGATCGCTCCGTCCCCGATGTTGGTGACGATGCCGAAGGTTTTGCAGATTCTCCCTCC
>Ga0228535_1001197_pt1 | contig 45506 bp, 39 predicted proteins | sample SJ1metagenome_FD_168457 | JGI IMG/M metagenome (GOLD analysis project Ga0228535, IMG submission 168457) | Enriched culture of PCE-dechlorinating microbial communities from Ithaca, New York, USA - SJ1 | ecosystem: Engineered > Modeled > Simulated communities (microbial... > Unclassified | place... | reverse complement strand
TCACGAGTCACTAGTTACGAGTTACGGGTTTACTTCCTGTTCGGGTCCCACCTTTTGGCCAGGCCCTGGGTGATGCGGTCGATGACTATTCCCATGATGACAATGGAGATGCCTGCCTCGAAACCCCTGCCGACGTCGATACGGTTGATGGCCATGAGCACTTCCTGGCCAAGGCCGCGGGCACCGATCATGGACGCGATGACGACCATGGCAAGAGCCATCATGGTGGTCTGGTTCACACCGGCCAGGATCGAGGGCATGGCAAGGGGTATTCGCACCTCCTGGAGAAGCTGCCACCGGGTGGCCCCGTAGGCCAGTGCCGCCTCCTGCACCGGTTTGGGGACCTGCTGCAGTCCCAGGCAGGTGAGCCTCATCACAGGAGGAAGGGCATAGATCAGTGTGGCTATAACGGCCGGGACCTTCCCCAGACCGAAGAGCATCATAGCCGGGATCAGGTAGACAAAACTCGGCATGGTCTGCATGGCGTCCAGCACGGGCTTGATGAACTCCGCGAAGTATTTTGCCTCGGCCATGAGCACACCCATGGGTATTCCGATGGCGAGGGCGATGACCACCGATGTTATGACCAGGGCAAGGGTCTCGAGGGCCAGGTGCCAGAGCCCGAACATGCCGATGAAGACCGGAAGTACCGCCAGAACAATAGAGGGGATGATCTTCCTTGTAGCTACCCATGCCATAACAGCGATAAAGGCGATATACCCCCACCACGGTATGGATACGAGGACCCCCTGAACCCAGAGAAGCAGCCCCAGGATCCCCGACGAAAAGCTGTCGAAGGCCGATCCGTGGGTGTTGAGCAGCCACCTGATGGCCTGGTTCACGCTTTTTGCCACGGAGTATTTCCAGGCTTCAGGAAACATAGTCTGTCACATCCTCTTCTGGATGTTCGGCCAGCGCAGCCATCTGTTCGTCGGTCTTCCGGATCTCCTCACGCTTGTCCTGCACGAACCTCGCGACGTAATCGTCAGCGGGGTTGGCGAAGACCTGTGCCGGTTTGCCTATCTGGACGATCTCGCCGTTCCTCATTACTGCCATGCGGTCGCCAAGGCGCATGGCCTCGTCGAGGTCGTGGGTAACAAAGAAGATGGTCTTGTGGAGTTCCTCCTGGATCCTGACGAGTTCATCCTGCATCTCCCGCCGGATCAGGGGATCGAGTCCGCTGAAGGGCTCGTCCATAAGCAATAGCGGCGCATCTGCCACCAATGCCCGGGCAATACCCACCCTCTGGCGCATCCCTCCGCTGAGCGAGGCCGGGTAGTAATCGTCCCACTTCTCCAGTCCCACGATCTTGAGCGTCTCCCGTGCCCTCTCCCTTCTCTCCTTCCGGGGCACGCCCCTGAGCTTGAGACCGAAGGTCACGTTCTCAAGGACCGTCCGGTGAGGGAGGAGGCCGTAATGCTGAAAGACCATGGCTGCCTGGTTCCGGCGGAATTCCGTAAGTTCCTTCTTGTTCATGGCCGTTACGTCCTGGCCGTTGATGGTCACGCTGCCCCAGGAGATGTCGACAAGCCTCAGAAGACAGCGGATCAGCGTCGATTTGCCGCTGCCCGAGAGGCCCATAACTATGAAGACCTCACCGGGTTTAACGGAGAAAGTTACATCCCTGACGGCGACGACCGAGTCGCTGGACTTGTCCAGCGACTCGATCATCTCTTCGTCTTCGATATTGAAATTGATATCCTTTTTCGAGTAAACCTTCCAGAGTTCCTTTACGTCAATAACGTTCCCCGCCATGTGCGTCTATTTGCCTGCCAGGGCAGCCTCGACTTTCCCGGCCACATCACCGGGGAGCCATGCCTTCCAGACATCCTTGTAGTTGTTGAGGAACCAGATCGCCGCTTCATCAACGGAGGCTTCCTCCTGCTGCATATAGGCAAGGGCTTCGTTGTTCTGGGCAAGGGTCGTCTCGTATTTCTTGAGGAACTCGACAACCTGGGGGTTCTTCTCCGCGAAGGCGGCATTGACCCCTATATGCACCCTGGCCGCCGGGAAAGCACACCCGAAGTCCTTGCCTTCGCCCCAGCGATCCGGGTCATAGGGGGGTTCTTCAAGCATGGTCATGTCGAGCATTCCCATGATCCACTCCGGCTCCCAGTAATAGGCAAGTACCGGCTCGCCCTTTTCGTAGGCCGATACGATGGCGGTCATGAGCGCCGTCTGGGAACCCGGATCGAAGTTGATGAAGGTGTCGGTGAGCTTGTAGGCTTCGAGTTTCTTGAGGTTGATGTCATGGACCACCCAGCCGGGTATAGCGTTGTAGAAGCGCCCCTTGCCAGGCGTCTCGGGATCCTTGAAAAGCTCCCAGTACTGGGGAAGGTCGAAGACGGACTTCAGGTCCGGAGCCATTGGCTCAATGCCTCGTTCCTTGTCACCCTTGATCATGTAGGTAGGCACGTACCACCCCTGGGGAGCATCGGGAAAAACCGGCCCCAGATTCAGAACCTGTTTTTTATCCTCGACGGCGTCATTGTACCACTCGAGAACGTTGTCGATCCACATCTCCATCGCGATATCAATATCGCCCTGCTGCAGCCCCGTAAGCCCCGGGACCGATTCTGCGAACATGTAATCCGGCTTGTAGCCGTAACCATGCTCCAGGATAAAACCCGCTATCCTGTTGTGCATCTGTACGCTGCTCCAGCTGAAATCCACCAGCACAGCGCTCCCTCCCGCAAATGCGGCAGGCACCGAGGCCAGCCCTATCAGTATGGCAAGGGCAATGGCCAAAAGAGACTTTTGTCCTTTTCTCATTGCTGTATCCCTCCTTTTGGATTCATGCAAGCACTGTCTGCGATGGGGGGTAAAAATGTGCCTCATGTTGCGGCGTTGCCGAAAGAGGTCAGGAAAACCTTTCCCGCATGAGCCGCGGAGACACGACAGAAAAACCAACTTGAAAGATCTCGAAAGAATGGTGCTCTTGAAGAGTTGTGAAATGTTGTACGACATGACATTTCACCATGTATAGCCGGTTACGATACCCCCCGGACTGATAAATGTTAGAAGATAGGAGGGGATGTGTCAAATAAGCGCATACACTAAAGCAAAGACTTAAAATGTCTGAACATTTAGTCTTATTGGGAAGACTTGCACAAAAGGTCTACCTGGTATATAAGGTGTACTGGGTGGTCCACCGAGGAGGGAAGAGATGATCGAAAAGAGACTCAAGCATACCAGGATCTACGAGCAGGTAGTAAACGAAATGAAGGATCTTATATCTTCCGGGGAATTGCAGCCGGGAGACCCGCTCCCCCCCGAGCGTCAGCTCATGTCTGATATGGGCGTAAGCAGGAGTTCCCTCAGGGAGGCCTTCAGGGTGCTGGAGCTTCTGGGGCTGATCGACAGCGTACCCGGCAAGGGGCGTTTTGTCCGAAAACCCCGGGGAGAGACAGCCGATTCCAGGAACATGCCGCTGGAGGACGAGGCCGTCCTGGAACTGATGGAGGCAAGAAGGGTCCTTGACCCGGCGATAGCCGGTGCCGCGGCGATGCACGCCATGCCTTCGGACCTGATGAAGCTCAGGAAGGTGCTGTCCAGGACCGAGAAGAACCTTGAGAATATCGAAAAACGTTCCCAGGACGATTTCGACTTCCACCTTGTACTGGCTGAGTCGACGCACAACTTCGTGTTCATCAACATAATCAAGATGACCTTCAACCTGATCATGGCCACCCACGAAAGGATCTACTCCCTCCTGGCCGACAAGGAGGCGTTCCTTAACGAACACCAGGCGATCTACGAAGCGATCATCGACCACGATGTAACAAAGGCCCAGTCACTGGCAGCAGGCCACATAGAGAGAGTTTACAAGACACTGCAGGAAGCATTGGCCCTGGAGGTCAAATAATAATAGAGGCGCAATAGCTTCAAAATAATTATTGGAGGGATGGAACATGAGAGACAGGATCGTTAAAATGATCCCCGAGATCGAGTGGATCCAGGACAAGGAGCTCCAGAACAAGGTTGTCGCAACCCTGGAAGATGCGTTAAAGACAGGCGGATGGGAACCCGAGGATATGGACAAGATCCCCTTCACCCTTCTGATCCCTAACTGCCCCGCTTCCCTTAACGTCCACAACAGGGGAGTAACGAGAATGGCAAAGGTCATTTACGACGAGTACAACCCCCTCTACAAGGACAGCGGCGGTTTCGCGCTTGACCACGACACCCTCATCGCAGGGGCCATACTTCACGATGTGGGCAAACTCGTTGAATACGAGAAGAAGGACGGCAAGGCAGTGAAGTCCCAAATGGGCAAGGACCTCCGCCACCCCTTCTCCGGTGTCGGGCTGGCCATGCGCAACGGAATCCCTTCCCGGATCTGCCATTGCATTGCTGTTCACGCCAAGGAAGGCGACGGCGGCTACCGCTGCCCCGAGGCAGTCGTCATCAACAAGTGCGATTTCATCAACTTTGAGACGATCAAGTCCTTCCTCGGACTTCTCTAGCAAGACCAGACTATTAACAGGAGGTGCGTGACCCATGGGCAAAACGATGATCGAGAAGATCATCCGGCGGGCAGCCGGCAGGGAAGTCAAGGTCGGGGAGAGGGTCTGGTGCAAAATGGACCTCTCGACCGCCCGCGACTTCGGCGGTGCCAACTGCGTTCTGCAGTTTGAAGAAGTCACCGACAAGAAGGGCAAGGTCTGGGACCCCGACAAGGTCGCCTTCACCTTCGACCTTCAGGCACCCTCGCATTCAGAAAAAGTCTCGACGAACCAGAAGATCATCCGCGAGTTTGCAAAGAAACAGGGGATAAAAAAGGTTTTCGACGTGGACTGGGGTATCGGGCAGCATGTCCTTCTTGAGAACGGCCTCGTGAAACCCGGCGACGTCATCCTCGGGACAGACAGCCACATGAACCTCCTCGGCGCAGTGGGCGCCTTCGCCACCGGCGTGGGGAACACCGACATAGTGGCATCGTGGTTCGAGGGGACCAACTGGTTCCGCGTACCCGAGACCATGAAGATCACCGTCAACGGCAAGTTCGCAAAGGGCGTCTGCATGCGCGACCTGCTAACACATATCGTGGGAACTCTCGGCGCCGACGGAATGTTCTTCCTCTCCACCGAGTTCTACGGCGACACCATCGAGAGGTCATCCCTCTCGGAGAGGATCACCCTCTGCTCCATGGTCACCGAAATGAGCGGCAAGATAGGGCTCATAATGCCCAACGGCAAAGTCCTTGACTGGCTCGTGGAGAGGGCCGGGGATGAGGTCCTCGACCGCGTAAAGACCCTTGCGGCTGACAAGGACGCCGTCTATTGCCAGGAACTGGAGTTCAACGTGGACAACCTTGAACCGATGACATCATGCCCCGACGCGCCGGACAACGTCAAGAAGGTCCGCGAGGTCGCCGGCGAGCACGTTGACCAGGTCCACATCGGATCCTGCTCCAACGGCCGTTTCGAGGACATCTCGGCGGCATTTGAAGTTCTCAAGAAGGCAAACTCCAGGGTCGCACCGGGGATGCGCGCCATCATTACCCCCGCTACCCGGGAAGTAATGCTTCAGTGCGCCGAGGCCGGCTACATCCAGAAGTTCCTCGAGGCCGGTGTGATCTTCACCAACCCGACCTGCGCGCTATGCACCGCCGAGCACTACGGGGCTCTCCCGAGCGGCGACGTGGGCATGTCGACCACCAACAGGAACTTTATCGGCAAGGTGGGCAAGGGAAGCCACACTTACCTGGCAAGCCCGATGACCGCAATGGCCACGGCCATTCGCGGAAAGATAACTGATCCCAGGGATATCCTCGGATAGGGAGGGGACGACTGATGGAAAATAAAGTCCTTCGCGGAAAGGCCTGGGTCTTTGGTGATGACATCGACACCGATCTCATCTACCACAACAAGTACCTGGCCGAGACAGACCCCAAGAAAATGCCGCAGTACTCCTTCGAGTACCTGCCCGGCAAGGAGAATTTCGCAAAAGAGGTCAAGGAAGGCGATTTTGTCGTCGCCGGGACAAACTTCGGATGCGGTTCATCCCGCGAGCATGCCGTCTACTGCCTCAAGTACGCCGGAGTGCCGGTGATCCTGGCCGAGTCCTTCTCGCGGATCTACTACCGCAACGCCATTAACAACGGATACCCGGTCCTCTTCGTCAAGGGGCTCAGCCAGGCGATAAAGGATGGGAAGATCAAGGACGGCGACGATCTCGAGGTCGACCTGGAGAAGGGCGAGATCAGGGATCTCACCAACGGCAACTCCTTCCACGGCGACGCGGTGGCTGACCTTGAGATGGATATCATGAAGGCCGGCGGCCTCATCGAGTACCTCAAGGAAAAGGCCGTCAGCAAGTAGGAGGGAGAGGTCGGCATGGGAAAGACATTCGCTGAAAAGGTACTTGGCAAGGCAGCGGGGGAATCCGTTTCGGCCGGACAGGTCGTGATAGTCGAGCCTCACTTCTGCATGAGCCACGACAACGCGGCACCGATCTGGGGAACCTTCAAGAAGATCGGCGTTGACAAGGTATGGAAGCCCGATCACCTGGTGTTCATCCTTGACCACGCCATTCCGGCACCGACGGACAAGCACGCGGAGAACCACAAGCAGATCCGGGAAGTGGTCAAGGAACAGGGGATCAGGTACTTCTACGATGTCACAAGCAAGGGCGGCGTATGCCACCAGATCATGTGCGAAGAGGGCTTTGCCCTGCCCGGTCTGATCATGGTGGGAAGCGACAGCCACACCTGCACCTACGGCGCCTTCGGAGCTTTCTCCACGGGTATAGGCCGAAGCGAGATGGCTGCCACCTGGGCTACGGGGCAGATATGGTTCCGCGTCCCTGAGTCGATGAAGATCACCGTCAAGGGCAAATTCAAAAAAGGGGTATCCGCCAAGGACCTGATACTCAAGATCGCTGGCGATATAAAGGCCGACGGCGCTGACTACATGTCCATCGAGTTTCACGGCCCGGCCATCGAGGAAATGTCCCTGGCTGAGAGGATGACCCTCTGCAACATGGGGATCGAGATCGGCGCAAAGAACGCCGTATGCCCCCCGGACCAGAAAGTCCTGGATTTCATCAAACCCATCGCCAAGACGGACGAATGGGAGGCCATGTGGGCCGATGACGACGCAGTATACGCCCAGGAGCTCAACTACGACCTGGGCGACATTGAGCCCTGTGTAGCCAAACCCCACACCGTCGACAACTATGCCTCCATCGGGGAAGTGAAAGGCACGCCCATTCACCAGGCGTTCCTGGGAAGCTGCACCAACGCCCGCATCGAGGATCTGCGGCTGGCCGCGGGTATCCTGAAGGGCAAGGAAGTCGCGGTGAGGACGATCGTTATTCCCGCTTCATGGTCGGTCTTCCGCCAGGCCATGAAGGAAGGGCTTATCGATGTCTTCCTGGACGCCGGGTGCGTAATCACCAACCCGGGCTGCGGCCCCTGCATGGGCAACCACGAAGGGATCCTGGCACCGGGCGAGACATGCATTTCAACAGCCAACAGGAACTTCAAGGGACGTATGGGCAACAAGGAGAGCAACATCTACCTTGCCAGCCCAATGACAGTCGCTGCCTCCGCTCTCAAGGGCGAGATCTCCGATCCCAGGGAGGTGCTTTAGGACCATGAAGATCACCGGAAAGGTCTGGAAATACGGGGACGACGTCAACACCGACGTCATTTTCCCGGGCAAGTACACCTACACCGTTTCTGACCGCGCCGAGATGGGCAAGTACGCCCTCGAGGATCTCGACCCCGAGTTCACCAGGAACGCACAGGCGGGGGACATCATCGTGGGTGGAAAGAACTGGGGCTGCGGCTCTTCCCGTGAGCAGGCCGTCACATGCCTCAAGGTAAGGGGCATCGGCGCGATCATCGCAAAGGGTTTCGCGAGGATCTACTACCGCAACGCACTCAACGAAGGATTGCCCATCGTGGTAAGCCCGGAAGCGGTGGACGCGCTTGAGAAGGGGCAGGAAGTCACCATCGATTTCGACAAGAGCGAGATCGTGACAGCAAAAGGGACCTTCAAGTTCCCGCCCTACCCCGATTTCGTAAAGGGCCTGATCGAGGACGGGGGCCTGATCCCCCACGTGAAGAAGAGTCTGGGGCTTTAAAACCGTTAGACGTGAGACGTTAGACGTGAGACGTTAGACGGAAGGTCAGAAAACCCAGGCGGCAGGAGACAGGCGACAGGAAAACCTGAAGTGCGTGAGACGTTAGACGTGAGACGGAAGGGCAGAAAACCCGTAAATCGTGAATCGCAACCTGGCGCTGCGCCTGGGGCACCTTGTGAATCGATAATCTAAAAACCAAAGTCATAAGCGTGAACGGTTAACGGTGAACGGAAAAACCCTTAACCACTAAAGAATGTTTATTCTGTGCTTTTGAATTTTCCGTTTACTGTTAACCGTTTACCCAGTCCCTCGTTGGGAGGCTTCGCTCTGCCCGGAGCGATAGGGACTGGGTGCCGTTTACGCCTTACGAGTTACGAGTCACAAGTTACGCTTTTTAAAACGAGGAGGGTAAATAATGGCCAGGAACGTTATGCAAGTAAAGGAAAAGAAGGACAGATACCAGGTAGCCTACATCCCGGGGGATGACTCAGGCTTCGACGTTATGGAAGCCGCAATGATAGTCATGCAGGCCCTTGACGCGCCCATCGACTGGGTTCGCGCCGACATGGGCTGGTGCATGTGGGAGAAGACCTGCAAGGAGTTCCCCGAGGGAGACAAGAGAAGGAACACCGTTCCCCAGGAGACCATCGACAAGGTCAGAAATACTGACGCCACACTCATGGCAGCCATCACATCCAAAGCCGGAGTGAAGGGCTTCAAGTCAGCCATTCTCCAGATGCGCCAGATCTTCGACCTCTACATCAACTTCCGCCCTGCGAAAATGATGCCGGGCCTGGAGTGCCCCCTTAAGGGCGACCCCAATATCGACATCAAGCTTTTCCGCGAGAACACAGAGGACCTTTACGCGGCAGTCGAGTTCCGCCCCCTCCCCAGGGAGATGTTCGACCTGCATCCGGGCATGGAGCGCTTCAAGGACAAGTCGGAAGTTGCGGTATCCTGGAGGGTCTACTCCAAGGAAGGGTGCGACAGGATCATCCGTGCCGCCTTCGAATACGCCAAGGCGAACGGTCTCAAGAGCGTGGTCTGCTGCAACAAGGCCAACGTCATCAGGGCCACCGACGGTATGATGAAAGAGCGCTTCCTTGAGATCGCCAAGGAGTACCCGGACATCGATTCCCGTGAAGAGAACGCCGACGCCACCGCAATGTGGCTTATCAAGAACCCCCAGGACTACCAGGTGATCGTAACCTCCAACGTCTTCGGCGACATCCTCTCCGACGAGGCTTCGCAGCTGGTCGGCGGCATGGGATTCGCACCCAGCGGCAATATCGGGGAAGAGGCCGCTCTCTTCGAACCGAGCCACGGTTCGGTTCCGAAGTACGCGCACCAGTACAAGATCAACCCCTGCGGCCTGCTCATAACGGCGGTCATGATGCTCGAATACCTGGGCCTCAATGACCATGCCGCCAAGCTCGAGAAGGCCATCGGCGACGTGCTCGTGGAGAGCAAGTACCTCACCTACGACATCTGGCGCGATGACAAGAGCGACAAGGACTGGGAGAAGAAGGCAGTTTCCACCCTCGAGATGGCCAAGGCTATCGCCGGCAAGATCGACCCCGATTTCGACAAGAAGGCCGACGAGATCTGCGCCAAGGCACGCGAGATGTGCGCCTGGGAGCATTTGGCTTAGGATCCGTGAGACGTTAGACGGAAGGGCAAAAAACAAGGCGGCAGGAGACAGGCTACAGGCTGCAGGAAAAGCCAGGATCCGTTAGACGTTAGACGGAAGGGCAAAAAAACAAGGCGGCAGGAGACAGGCTACAGGCTGCAGGAAAAGCCAGGATCCGTTAGACGTTAGACGGAAGGGCAAAAAAACAAGGCGGCAGGAGACAGGCTACAGGCTGCAGGAAAAGCCAGGATCCGTTAGACGTTAGACGGAAGGGCAAAAAACAAGGCGGCATACCCTTTCGCCGCGTGAGGCCGCGGCTCGGGGCAGCGCGAAGCCTCCCGAGGTGATTCAACGAGGGGACTCCGGCCTTCGGCCTACGGGGCGCTAAACCAAGCTTCAGGCGACAGGAAGACCTTAAGAGCGTACCCTGCCGCTGCGCTTGGGGCACCTTGTGAACGGTGAACGGGAATGCAGAACCTGAAAACCTGCAAAACCGTTAATTGCGGATCGTAAACCGCAAGGGCATAACCAGGAAAGTCCAACGAGCCCGGGGCTCACCTTCGGGTGTGCCCCGGTTTTTATGAACCGTAACTCGTGATCCGTAACCGGGCACTCGCAAGAACAGAATCTTTAAACCCGGAATATTTGTCTGATCTTGTTTTATATTTTACTGGTTACGAGTCACCGGTCACGAATATCGCTTTTAAAGTTTCGCAGGGAGGTAAGAATATGAAAACAGCCCAGGCTGGGACCCTCGAATCGATGGACTGCATCGTCTCAGTAACCGAATCGGACAAGGGGCGGGGCATTTCCATCGTTATGGAGGGTGCAAGCGTAGCCCGTTTCGGTGAGGCAATGGTAAAAGCAACAAAGGACACCCTGAAGTCACTGGGTGTCCGTGACATTTCCGTCTCGATCCAGGATAACGGGGCCGGAGACCTGGTGCTGAAGGCACGGGTCGAAGCAGCCGTGAGACGTCTGGCAGGGGGGAAGGCAGCATGAGACTGAGAAGGACAAAGCTGTACCTGCCCGGCAACAACCCCAACATGCTCCTGAGGGGGCACCTGTTCAACCCCGATGGGGTTATTCTCGACCTTGAGGATGCCGTGGCGGTCAGCGAAAAGGACGCTGCGCGCATACTGGTCAGGGACGTCCTCAGAAAGGGCGATTTCGGGAACTGCGAGGTCACGGTCAGGATCAACGCCATGGACACCGACCTCTGGAGATCTGACATCGAGACCGTCGTACCCTGCGGGATCGACGGCATACGCATACCCAAGGTCGAAAATCCCAAGGACATAGCCATCATGGACGAAGCACTCTCCCATATCGAGAGCAAGGCAAAAATGCGGGTCGGCAAGACGCTGATCTTCTGTCTTCTCGAGACGGCTCTGGGAATATGGAACGCCTACGACATAGCCAAGGCATCCAGACGCGTCGCGGCAATTTGCCCGGGGGGGGAGGACCTCAGGGCAGACCTGAAGACCACCCGGTCCGAGAATAGCGAAGAGCTCATCGGCCCCAGGAGGATCGTAGTCCTGGCTGCACACGCTGCAGGAGTCGACGCTCTCGACACCGTATACGCAGACATAACAGACGATGCCGGCCTGAGGCGTGAGACGGAATGGGTCAAACAGCTGGGTTTCCAGGGCAAGAGCGTCATCCATCCAAACCAGATACCGATCATCCATGATGTTTTCACGCCCACCGACAGGGAGATCGAGCAGGCCAAAAAGATCGTGGAAGCAGCCGTCGAGGCCGCGGCCAGGGGGCTTGGAGCAGTACAGGTCGACGGCAAGATGGTCGACAAACCAGTGGTCAAACGGGCAGAATACACTTTGCAGCGGGCCGGACTGAGCGCCGGAGGTGAAAAATAATGGCTATCAACGCAGTGGGAAGAGATATTCCCGATTCCATCCCCGGTTACGGAGATGTAAAACACTTCAAGGGACATGACCGGCGTCCGCCTGAGGGGAACCGGTTCGGCAAGAGGAACAGGACAGCCTTCAACTCCAGGACCGACAAAACCCTGCCTGACATCAAGGCGGCCATCAGCGCGTCGGGGCTCAAGAGCGGAATGACCATCTCCTTCCACCACCATCTCCGCAACGGGGATTTCGTGGTCAACGCCGTTCTGGATGCCTGTGCCGAAATGGGGATCAGGGACCTGGTGATCTTCCCCACGGCCCTCTTCGGGGTCCACAAGCATCTGACCAGGCACATCCAGAGCGGGGTCATCCGCCAGATCATGGGGTCCGTCAACGGCCCTATCGGACAGCTTGCCTCCGAGGGCGGCATGAGCGTACCTGTGATCTTGAGAAGCCATGGCGGCCGCCCCAGGGCGGTCACCAGCGGGGAAGTTGTCATAGACGTCGCCTTCATAGCAGCACCAACGTCGGACAAGTACGGCAACCTTTCAGGGGCGGTGGGCAAATCGGCCTGCGGCTCTCTCGGGTATGCCCACTCAGACGCCGAGTACGCCCAGTGCGTAATTGCAATAACTGACAACCTGGTCCCCTACCCTGCGCCCTGCATCCATATCCCCCAGTTCTTCGTCGATTTTGTCGTGGTTGTGAACAGTATCGGCGACCCGGCGGGGATCGTCAGCGGAACCACCAGGGTAACCAGGGACCCGATGAGGCTCCTTATAGCCGATAACGCCGCAAAACTGATAGAGGCCACCCAGTACTTCAAGAACGGCATCTCCTTCCAGACAGGAGCAGGCGGCATCTCCCTTGCTGTGGCTGCCTACGTGAGGGAGGCCATGCGCGAGAGGGGTATAAAGGGCAGTTTCGGGCTCGGCGGTATCACGGAGTTCTTCGTGGACATGATGAAGGAGGGGCTCTTTGAACGTCTCCTCGATGTCCAGTCCTTTGACCTCGCCGCAGTGAGATCCATAGGGGAAAACCCCAACCACGTGGAGATCTCCGCAGACTGGTATGCCAACCCCTGGAACGCCGGCTGCGCGGTCAACATGCTCGATACGGTGGTGCTGGGGGCTACCGAGGTGGACAGGGACTTCAACGTCAATGTCAACACCGAGGCCGACGGAGCGCTGCTTCACGGGATAGGCGGACACCAGGACACCGCAGCGGGGGCACAGCTGACCATCATTACCACTCCCCTTCTCCGCGGGAGGATACCCTGCGCCGTGGATTCGGTCTACACCGTTACGACCCCGGGCGAAGTGGTTGACGCGATAGTCACCGAGTTCGGAGTGGCCATAAACCCGAGAAGGCAGGACCTCATCGATGCCGCCAAAGAGGCAGGGAACGTGCCGCTGGTAACGATGGACGAACTGATCGACAAGGCCCACGGCTTTACGGGATCCATGTCGCCCGTGGAGACAGAGGAAAGGATCATAGGCGTTATCGAGTACCGCGATGGCTCCGTCATCGACGTGGTGAAGCAGTTGAAAAAGAAGTAACATCGTGAATCGTTATTCGTTAATCGTGAATCGAAAAAACAAAAAAATATCGATCCTTAAAAAACGGGATCAAATTCCTACCCTAAGCCGCCTTTTGACGGCTTAGGGTTTCTTTTTGACCATTAAACACTGAAACAAAAATCCCTCCCTGTTCTCGCTCAAGGTTTTTCCGATTCACGAGTCACAAGGTCCCTCATTGAAGCACTTCCCTCGTTAAATCACCTCGGGACTATGTCGGGACAAGGTGCCCCGAGCGCATAGTCCCGAGTAGATTCTCGAGGGGTAGCGACTGGGCGTGTCCTTCAGCTTGCCTGGAGGGTAGGCTTCGCGCTGCCCCAAGCACAGCGACAGGGCGCGCCCCTCGTTAATACTCCTCGGGACCAGGTCCTTCAGCTTGCCTGGAGGGCGCGTCCTTCAGCTTGTCTGGAGGGTACGAGTCACGAGTCACGATTTACGTGGTTATGCTTCCCCTGTCGCCTGCTGCCTGAAGCCTGCTGCCTGGCTTTTATGTCCTTTCGTCTCACGTCTAACGCCTTACGCCCCACCGGTTTATGCTTTACACCCTCCCGATCCCGTAATAGGAGAATCCCAGGGCTCTCACGTGCGCGGAGGAGAGCTGGTTGCGGCCGTCAAAGACCGCTGCGCCAGGCTTCATAAGACTCCTGATCCTTTCCCAGTCCGGCCTGCGGAACTGGGGCCATTCTGTGACAAGGACCAGGGCATCGGCACCCCTGAGGGCTTCGTAGGCATCGGGGCAGAAGGTCACCGAACCGTCCCGGGTGAGAAGTTCGCCGGCCTTTTCCATGGCGACGGGGTCGAAGGCTCTCAGAAGAGCCCCCTTTGAAAGGAGAGCCTCTGATATGGTCAGCGACGGGGCCTCCCGCATGTCGTCCGTCTGGGGTTTGAAGCTCAAGCCCCAGATGGCGAAGGTTTTGCCCTCCAGGTCATCTCCGAAGTGTCCGGTTATCTTGTCGATAAAGAACTGTCTCTGCTTCCTGTTGACATCCTCGACAGCCCTGAGGATGGCAAGGTCCACCCCGCACCCGGAGGCACAGTGGATAAGGGCCTGCACGTCCTTGGGAAAGCACGACCCGCCGTATCCCAGGCCGGCGTAAAGGAAGGACGAGCCGATCCTGCTGTCGGTCCCCATGCCCACACGCACCTGGTCCACATCGGCACCTACCTTTTCGCAGAGCCGGGAGAGTTCGTTCATGAAGCTTATCCTGGTGGCCAGCATGGCGTTGGAAGCATACTTGGTCATCTCCGCGGAGGGAATGGACATGGTGTAGAAACGGTTCTCCTTCATCACGAAAGGCGCGAAGAGTTCTCTCAGCAGTTCGGCTGTCCTTTCGTTTTCCGTACCGATGATCACCCTGTCGGGGCGCAGGCAGTCCTCGACGGCAGCTCCCTCCTTAAGGAATTCCGGGCAGAAGGCCACATCGAACTCAATATCCCCCCTGACCCTCTCCGCCAGTTCCCTGCTTATTATGTCGTTTATCTTCCCGGTGGTCCCCACGGGAACTGTGGATTTGGCGACAACTATCTTGTATCCGTCCATCAGGCGGCCTATCTGGGAGGCCGCCTCGAAAACATAGCAGAGGTCGGCCGACCCGTCGTCCAGGGGGGGAGTCCCCACGGCTATGAAGACAAAGAGACTTTCGTCGAGAGCCTCCTTGAGGTCGGTAGTGAAACGGAGCCGTTTCTGGGAGAGGTTCCTCTGGACAATATCCTCGAGCCCGGGCTCGTAGATAGGAACCTTGCCCTCTTGCAGGCCGGCGATCTTGGCCGCGTCGACGTCGACGCACCAGACATCGTTGCCATTCTCCGCAAGGCATGCCCCTGTGACCAGTCCTACGTACCCGGTACCAATGATGCAGACTCTCATGATTAACCCCCAAAGTCGTAAAAATAAAAAAAACGTGAGACGTTAAACGTGAGACGAAGAAAAATGCCGTAAATCGTGAGTCGTAAGGCGTGAAGAAAATACAGTCAACGGTAAACGGAAGTAGGGAAACGTCGGTCTTGAATTTGAACTTACCGTTTACTGTTCACTGTTCACTGTTCACCGGTTTTCTACCTGCTTATCGCCAGGACTCCCGACAGTATCAGGAAAACCCCGATGAGTCTCATCAGCGTTATCTGCTCGGCGAAGAATACCGAGGAAACTCCCAGGACCAGAATGAAGACCAGCCCCGACATCACGGGATAGGCCACCGAAAGGTCTACCCGCGTTAGGGCCGCGCTCATGAACATGAAGGAGATGCCGAAGCATATTACACCCGCTACCGCCCAGGGGTTGCTTGCGATCCGGAAGACAGCACCGGCAAACCCCCTCTCCAGCAGGTCATGCTGGTGGCCGAAGCCGATCTTCATCATGCTGCTGGCGGTGGCGTTGAACAAAGCTGAACCTATGATCATGAACATCCCCAACTTGTCCATCAAGGCGCACCTCCTGTTTGTTGCCAATTTCTCCGACGATACCGTTATAATAAACCAAGTTCGTTCTCTTGATGCCCCCGGGCCAAGAAATCCACTCTCTCTGGAGGCTGTTTCCCTTGTTCTCTTCCCATAAAAAGAACATTCTGTTCCTGCTGATATTGACCTCGATCCTATACATGGTTGCCCTGGGGGGCCACGGTCTTCTCGACCCCGATGAAGGACGCTACTCCGAGATCCCCAGGGAAATGATAGAGAGCGGGGATTACATCACCCCGCGGCTGAACTACGTGGCATATTTCGAGAAACCGGTGCTCCACTACTGGCTTACGGCGCTGTCATTCAAGGTTATGGGCCAGAACGAGTTCGCCGCCAGGTTCTGGCCGGCGGTACTTGCCCTGGCAGGAATTTTTGTCACCTACTGGCTCGCGAACAGGATGAACGGGCCGAGGGCGGCGTTCCTGTCCGCATGGGTACTTGCCACATCGCTGGTCTATTTCGCGATAGGCCAGATCAACATTACCGATATGCCGCTTTCGTTCTTCATCACCCTCTCATTGGCGGGTTTCTGGATGGGGCACCGGAGGGACAGGAGGTTCTACCTCCTCTTCTATCTCGGGATGGCCCTGGCCACGCTGACCAAGGGACTTATAGGGATCGTCCTCCCCGCCGGGGTGGCTTTCTGGTGGATAGTGCTGACCCGCAAATGGAACGTTATACGGGAAGCGCTCTACCTGCCGGGCATTGCGGTCTTCTTCCTCACCGCGACGCCCTGGTTCGTTCTGGTGTGCCTGGAGAACCCGGATTTCTTCGACTTCTTCTTCATCCAGGAGCACTTCCTCCGCTACACCACAAAGATGCACGGCCGTTTCGAACCATGGTGGTGGTTCATCCCCATTCTGATCGTAGGGGCCATACCGTGGACCGGTTTCCTCCCGGGTGCGATAAGCGATGCTTTGCCCTCCTCCATGGCGAGGCCGACCCACCAGGACAGGAGCAACCTCTTCCTCCTCCTGTGGTTCGCCGTTATTTTCCTGTTCTTCTCCCTTTCCAGCTCCAAACTGGTACCCTATATCATTCCAGTGATGCCCCCCCTGGCCATCATGGCCGGGTCTTTCCTGGACTACCACATGGACAGGGGCAAGAGCCGGGCCCTGGGAATGGGGCTTCTGCTCAACAGCCTTATTTTGGTACCCTTCGGGGTGGCCGCAGCTGCATACCCGTTCCTGGACGAGAGGTACGGTAAGGTCCTTCTGCCTTTCGTCGCCCCCGTGGTGGCAGTCCTTCTGCTGCTTGTCGTACTTTCGTGGGTATACTACGCAAGGGGTGAGTCCAGGAAGATGGTCCTGGCGCTATGCATCTTCGCCTTTCTCAACATCGCCACTTTCAAGAACGTTTTCGGGTTCTACGACAGGATAATGAGCGCCAGGGACATTTCTTCGGCAATACGCGAACATTCGCTTCCGGGTGACGTGATAGCCCAGTATAGGGAATACGACCAGGGACTTCCGTTCTACCTGAAGCAGAGGATCGTCCTGATAGACTGGCTCGGGGAACTGGAGTTCGGGGCAAACCGGGGAGACCAGTCGGACTGGTTCCTGAACACCGAAGGTTTCCTCCAAAGGTACTGGGTATCGGATGAACGGGTGCTGCTGGTACTCCGGGAGGGAACGTCGACGGAATTCCTTGAAACGAACGGTATAACACCTCGTGTTATCGCCGAAACGCCAGGGAAGATCCTGGTTACGAACAGGGGAGATGAAAGAGACTGATGAGAAGCACATTCCTGCCTTTCGCAAGACCTGACATCAGCGAGGATGCAATAGCGGATGTAGCCGATTCACTGAGGTCGGGGTGGATAACCACGGGTCCGAAAACCGTCAAATTCGAAAAGTCTTTCGGGGAATATACGGGATCGCCATATTCACTGGCCGTCAATTCCGCCACGGCGGGCCTGCATCTTGCACTCATGGCCTTCGGGATCGGTCCGGGGGACGAAGTTATTACCACTCCCATGACCTTCGCTGCCACCATCAACACCATAGTTCTTGTCGGAGCAAGGCCGGTGCTGGCGGACATAGACCCCGTGACCCTCAACATCGTGCCCGGGGCCATAGAGAGAGCCGTAACGCCGCGGACAAAGGCCGTCATCCCCGTGCACTTTGCGGGGCGGCCATGCGAAATGGAAGCTATCGAAGAGATCGCCGACCGGCATGGACTTGTACTTATAGAGGATGCCGCCCACGCCCTTGGGGCAGAGTTCAGGGGAAGACGTATCGGCGCCCCTCTCGGGGAGAGACACGCGGCCGTCTTCAGCTTCCACCCGACCAAGAACATAACCTGCGGTGAAGGCGGAATGGTCTGCACCGGATGCGAGGACGCCGCTGAAAAGATATCCGTACTCAGACAGCACGGGATGAGCAAGGGGGCCTGGAACCGTTACGCGGCAACGGGGACACCCCATTACGACATTCTTTTTCCGGGGTTCAAGTACAACATGCTGGATATCCAGGCTGCCATAGGGAGCGACCAGCTGAAGCGGCTGGACATTTTCAACGCCAGGAGAAGGGAGATCGTGGATACCTACAGGAGGGAAATGGGGGACATTGAAGGACTGCGACTGCCCCCATCCCCGGAGAAGGGCGACCTCCACTCCTGGCATATCTTCACCCCCCTCATCGACACAGACTTGCTGGGTTTCTCTAGGGACGACTTCATGGCAAAGATGAGGACGATGAACATCGGGACGGCGCTCCACTACCAGGCGATCCATCTCTTCTCATTCTTCGCAGATAACTACGGCTGGAAGAGAGGAGATTTCCCCAACGCCGAGTATGTCAGCGACCGGATAGTATCGCTTCCCCTCTTCCCGGCAATGACAGACGATGATATTGCCGACGCAGTTGAAGCGGTCCGTCGGATCTGCAAGAAGGGGTGATCCCTATGAAAAAGGAGCCTGTTGATGTCTCGGTGGTGATACCCGTTTACAACGAGGAGGAGTCTCTCCCCGCCCTTTTTGAAAGGCTGTTCCCCGTTATGAATAGCCTGGAGGGCAACTGGGAGGTGCTTTTCGTCAACGACGGAAGCAGGGACCGTTCTCTGGCTCTCATGCTTGACTGCGTGGACAGGCACAGGGGTTCGGTCAGGGTGGTCGATTTCAACGGCAATTTCGGGCAGCACATGGCCATAATGGCAGGCTTCTCCCTCTCCCGGGGGGCGACGGTGATAACCATGGACGCGGACCTGCAAAACCCTCCGGAGGAGATACCTAGGCTTCTTGAGGAGATAGAAAAGGGACACGACGTGGTAGGGTCTATCCGCTCCATGCGAAAGGACCCCTTTTTCAGAAAGTTCGCGTCCAGGATAGTAAACAGGATCACCAACCGCATCACGGGGCTGAACCTTCACGATTATGGCTGCATGCTCAGGGCATACAGCAGGCGCGTTATCGATCTCATAAACAGCTGTCCCGAAACTACAACATTCATACCTGCCCTGGCCCAGAAGTTCTCCCTCAACCCTGCCGAGATAGAGGTGGGACACTCCGAGAGGGAACTGGGAACGTCCAAGTACAGCCTTTTCAGGCTGATCCGTCTTAATTTCGACCTTATGACAGGTTTCTCCCTTGTGCCCCTGCAGGCAGTCACAATGCTGGGCCTGGCGGTGGCGGGCCTGAGCCTTGCATTTTCCATCTACATGCTTCTGCGGAGGCTTTTTGTGGGCCCGGAGGCGGAGGGGCTTTTCACCCTCATGACGATCAACTTCTTCCTTATGGGTGTCACGATGTTCTGCGTGGGAATAGCAGGTGAGTACATCGGCCGCATTTTCCAGGAGATCCGCAAGCGCCCCCGGTACCTGGTGAACAGGGTGTACGGCGATGAATGACAGGCCGGTGGTAGTGGTTTTCGCATACAGCGAGGTCGGGTACCGCTGTCTGAAGGCCCTGACCGGATCGGGCGCTAACATCCGGGCCGTCTTCACCTACGAGGACAACCCCGACGAGAACACATGGTTCAGTTCGGTAAAAGCCCTGGCCCTGGATAACGGGATAGAGGTCTACACCACTGACGGGGTCAAGGATCCGGGATCGTTCGAACTGATAAAGAGTCTTGAGCCGGAGATCATATTCTCCTTCTACTACCGCGACATCATCCCCAAGGGGATCCTCGAACTGCCCCGCCTTGGAGCCTTCAATATGCATGGCTCACTTCTGCCCAGGTATCGGGGAAGGGCTTGCGTGAACTGGGCCATAATACACGGTGAGGCCGAAACGGGGGCCACCCTTCACTGGATGACCGCACGCCCTGACGAAGGAGACATAGTGGACCAGGAAAGGGTGCCCATTACTGAAGCCGACACAGCCAAAGACGTTATGCTGAAGGTCGCCGGTGCGGCAGAACAGCTGGTAATGAGGAACCTGGATCTCATAGAAGCCGGCAAGGCGCGGCGGATACCCCAGGACCATTCCAGGGCCACGTATTTCGGAGGCAGGAAACCAGAAGACGGAAAGATCGACTGGAGCGCCCCGGCGAGGGATATCTGCAACCTTGTGCGGGCCGTAACCCGCCCCTACCCGGGCGCCTTCACCTTCATAGACGGCGAGAAGATCCTGATCTGGAAAGCATCCCCCCTGGCAGGAGTTCCGGGAGCTGCTCCCGGAAGTGTCTTGTCCCGTGACCCCCTGGTCATCGCCGCAGGGGAAGGGGCGGTAAGGGTGGAGGAAAAGAGCGTTACGCGTGACGCGTAACGCGAAAAGGCGAAACAGCGGGAAGACAGGGAAATCTCGTTCAAAGTTATCAAGTTCAAAGTTCAAAGTTTCAAGTTCAAAATGAATATTGAATAGGGAATTGTGTGGAGCAGGAAAAGCAAGGGCGGGTGCTTTGTCATTCTGAGGAATGAAATGACGAAGAATCCGGGTTGGAATTTGAACCAGAACCAGATTCTTACCCTGGCAAAGAACGCCGGGCACCTTGTCGTCCCGTTGGTCCTCAGAATGACAGCAAGTTTAAGCGAGGAGACGGGATACTGGAGGCTGGAAGGGCAAAGGCTTTGTCATTCTGAGCGGAGCGAAGCGGAACGTCCGCCCACCGGAGGGAATCCGTGTCAGGTTGTGTTTTGAACTTTCGAGTTACGAGTCACGAGGTGCCCCAAGCGCATAGTCCCGAGTCGATCCTCGAGGGGTAGCGACAGGGCGCGCCCCTCGTTAATACTCCTCGGGACCAGGTCCTTCAGCTTGCCTGGAGGGTACGAGTTACGGAAGTAAAACCAGATCCTTCGATCGCTGTGCTCCTCAGGATGACAAAAAGATCCGTGAATAGTTAATAGTCCTTGTGTTTGCCGTTCACTGTTCACCGTTTACCGTTTACTGTTTACGCGCTTTGGTTTTTCGATCCACGTCTCACGACTTACGGAAACAGGGAGGTTTTTGTGTGAAGATACTTATCCTCGGTGCCAACGGTTTCATAGGATCTCATCTGTGCGAGCATCTTCTGGACAGAACCGACTGGGAGATAACGGCTTTCGATATCAAAGACTTCAACCTGGGCAAGTGCCTGGGGAGGGAGCGCTTTTCCCTCCGCAAGGGAGATTTTTACACCGACGACGAATGGATAGAAGGGGAAGTGATGAAGAGCGACGCCGTGCTCCCCCTCGTCGGGATAGCCAAACCAGCCTTTTACATCACGAACCCCGTGATGACATTCCACCTGGATTTTGAGGCGAACCTCAAGATAGTACGGATGTGCGTCAAGCATGGCAGACGCGTGATCTTCCCCTCCACCTCGGAGGTCTACGGCATGAGCACCGACACGGAGCTCAAGGAGGACGAGAGCCCCATAATCCTGGGCCCGGTCTGTAAATCAAGATGGATATACAGCTGCAGCAAGCAGATGATGGACCGGGTGATAGCGGCCTACGGCCAGGAGGAAGGTCTGAGATACACCCTTTTCAGGCCTTTCAACTGGATAGGACCGCGGCTCGACACCTTCGAGGACGCGAAGGAACGGAAGGCCAGGTCGATCACACAGATACTTTACGATATCCTCAACGGGAGGGACATTTCCCTGGTGGGTGGAGGGCGTCAGAGAAGGAGTTTTACCTGGATCGGCGACGGGGTCAGGTGCCTGGAGGCAATAATCAGGAACGAGAACCGCTGTGCCGAAAGCGAGATATTCAACATAGGGAACCCGGCGAACAACGCCTCCATCAAGGAGCTGGCCCTGATGATAATAAGGGTCCTCAAGTCGCATCCCAAATACACGGAGATGGCTGAAAAGACCAGGCTGATCGAGATCGACTCCCGGGATTACTACGGGGCCGGGTACGAGGATGTGCTGGACAGGGTGCCCTCGGTTGCAAAGGCCAGGCGTCTTCTGGGCTGGGAACCTGAGATGCCCCTTGAAGAAACGGTTCGCAAGACCGTTGAGGCCACGCTGCAGGAAAACGGTTTATAGTGTTATCATAGGAAAGAATTTTGTTCAGGGGGGAGCCCAATGAAGCTTGCCGCCAACATTTTCAGGGAATACGACATCAGGGGGAACGCGGAAGAAGAGCTGACCACCGAAACCGTCAGGGCCATAGGACTTGCCTTCGGAACTTTTCTCTCCCGCAACGGTGTTAAAAGGATCACCGTCGGGGGGGATGTAAGACTTTCGACTGAAAGAATCCGGGCCGACATCATTGACGGGGTGACCGAAGCCGGGGTGGACGTGGTGGATATCGGGATGGTCACATCACCGCTGCTCTACTGGAGCCTCTTCCACCTGGACCTCAACGGGGCCGTGATGATAACCGGGAGCCACAACCCCAAGGAATTCAACGGCCTGAAACTGGCATTCGGCAAAACAACCCTCTACGGGGACCAGATACAGGAGATCCGGAGGATGATCGAGGCCGACGATTTCGAAAGGACATCTGAACCGGGCACTGTTACAAAGATGGACCTTTCGGAGGAATACCTCGAAATGCTCGAGTCGAAGATAAGCCTCGGGACCCGGAAACTGAAGGTCGTTACAGATACGGGCAACGCAACGGCGGGACCCATGGTCAACAGATTCCTGAGGGAGATAGGGTGCGATGTTATCCCCCTTTTCGAGGAGCCGGACGGCACCTTCCCGAACCACCACCCGGACCCGACAAAGCGCGAGTACCTTGTCGACCTGATAGAAACCGTCCGCCGCGAAGGAGCCGACCTTGGGCTGGGCTTTGACGGAGATGCGGATCGCATTGGCGTCGTCGACGACAGAGGTGAGGTCGTCTGGGGTGACATCCTGATGGTTCTTTTCTGGAGGGAGATACTCCCCCTCCACCCCGGGGCGGATGCCATTGTCGAGGTTAAAAGTTCACAGGCCCTGGTCGACGAGATAGAACGACTGGGAGGCAACGTGGTCTGGTGGAAGTCAGGGCATTCACTTATCAAGGCCAAGATGAAGGAACTTGACGCCCTCTTCTCGGGCGAGGTGTCGGGGCACATGTTCTTTGCCGACGAGTTTTTCGGTTTCGACGACTCCTTCTATGCCGCCGGAAGGCTGCTCAGGATCCTTTCCAACACCGACATGAAATTGTCCGAGATACTTGCGGATGTTCCGGTCTACTACAGCACTGCCGAGACAAGGATCGCCTGTCCCGACGATATCAAGTTCGACGTGATCGACAGGATCAGGGAGGACGCGCTCAAGGAACACGAGGCCATAACGGTGGACGGTGTGAGGATACTCTATCCCAGGGGCTGGGGTCTCGTAAGGTCGTCGAACACTCAGCCCGTCATCGTGGCAAGGGCCGAGGGCAAGACCGAGGAGGACCTTTCCGGGTATTCGGCGGACCTGAAGAAAAGGATAATGAAGGCCGGGGTCAAGGATTTCGAGTGGGAGTATTAGCAATCTTTAAATTCGTAAGACGTGAAATGTTAGACGTTAGACGGAAAACCTGGAACAAGGCGACAGGGAAAACCTAAGGGCGTAAGAAGTGAGATGTGAGAAGTGAGAGGAAAAAGCCAAGGCCAAGGCACCTCACCGCAGACGAAGCCCCTCATTGAACCGCTCCTGGACAGGGTGCCCCGAGCGCATAGTCCCGAGTCGATTCTCGAGGGGAAGCGAAAGGGCGAGTCCTCAAGCTTGACTGGAGGGCGTGTCCTTCAGCTTGCCTGGAGGGCGTGTCCTTCAGCTTGCCTGGAGGGCGTGTCCCTCAGCTTGTCTGAGGGGTAGGCTTCACGCTGACCTAGTTGGCGTACCGCCAGCGTAGGTTACCTTGTCTGCGGTGAAAAGGTATTGGTTTTTAGTTTTGGCCCTTCCGTTTACTGTTGTCCGTTTACGCTTTTCCTTTCAGAAAAAGAACCCTCACATCCTTGTATTGATAAAACTTTGTATCGTGAGAGCAAGCCCTTCCTCAAGAGAGTACCGTGGTTCATATCCCAGGAGTTCGCGAGCGCGGCTGATGTCGGCCAGGGAGTACCTGATGTCGCCTGTCCTTTCAGGCTCGTGGACAGGTTCCTTCCCTTTCCGGTCCGGGTAAAGGCTTTCTACCTCGCCAGCCATCGTCGAAAGAAGTTTTTCAAGCGATACAGGGCACCCGGTCCCGATGTTAAAGATGCCCCCCTCAAGACCCGGCCTGATGTCGGACAGTGCGACAAGAAGGTTGGCCTGGACCACATCCCCGACGTAGACGAAATCCCTTGTTGTCCTGCCATCGCCGTAGATCACCGGGTTCCTGCCCTCAAGCAGACTCCTGGCCCAGATCGATATAACCCCCGAATACGGGCTGGAGGGGTCCTGCCGGGGGCCGTAGACGTTCATGTATCTCAATCCCGCGGCTCTCATCCCGCCCGAAAGCACGGAAGCATAAAGTTCGCCCGTTCGCTTGGCAACGGCATAGGGTGACAGGGGTTTAAGGGGAGCGTCCTCTGAAATGGCCCCCTCCGGCTGGTTGCCGTAGACCGCCGCTGACGAGGCAAAAACGAAGGAGCGAACACCGGCTTCACGGGCGGAGAGAAGCATGTTCAAAAAACCTGTTATGTTGCATGAGTTGTTAAGGTGGGGCTCCTCGAAAGACCTCGGCACCGAGACCAGGGCCGCCTGGTGCAGCACCAGATCAGCACCCTCGCAGGCTTCACGGCAGGTCTGGATGTCTCTCACATCCCCTTTTATGAAGCGGAAAAGGGACTTCCTTACGCTGGAGGGACCGACAGCATATTCAAGGTTGGACTTGTTCCCTGAAAGAAAGTTGTCGATACCGGTGACATGCTGCCCAAGGGACAGAAGTTTATCCACCAGGTGGGAGCCTATAAAGCCGGCAGAACCGGTGACCACCCATTTCAAGGGCCTGGAGGGAAGGGCGCTGCAGAGTTCTTCATATATGGTCATGGGTCACCCCCGCGGGAAGATATTAGCAGACGGGGGTATTCTATTGGAAATTCAGATTTAATACAACTACCTCGGGGCGGCTGGAAGTGCGAATAGGGGGACCCCATACACCGATACCGCAGGATATGTAATAGAGGGTATCGCCTTTTTTGAGGAAGCCCCAGTCCTGCTCAAAGATCCTGGAGGTGACATAATTGAAGGGCCACAACTGCCCCCGGTGAGTGTGGCCGGAGACCTGCAGGGCCACGCCCGTTTCCTCGGCTTCGTGAAGATCCGATGGTGTATGGTCCATCACTATGACAGGGAGACCACTGTCCACACCTGGAATGTCAGCAAGCGGAAGGCGGGGACTCCCCATCCTGGAGGCGGCACGGTCATCACGCCCTACCAGGGTAAGAATGCCTTCAATATCCACGGACTCATCCCTGAGGACGGTCACTCCCCCGTCGCGGAATGAATGGGCTGCCTCTTCTGAACCTGAATAAAACTCGTGGTTGCCGAGGACCGCAAAGACCCCCAGGGTTGCGTTTATGGCGGCCAGTTCTTCGGAAAGCCTCTCCTCCTGGGCATGGGTAACATCGGAGTCGACAATGTCCCCCACCAGCAGGACCATGTCGGGGCGGGCATTATTTATGGTCTCGATCATGCTGCTTAGCCAATGGTTCCTGACAAGAAGGCCGACGTGAAGGTCTGTGGCAACGACAACCCGTACTGGAGCCTCCCTGGGAGTTCCTTTCAAGGTTACGTCGAACTCCCTTATCACCGGGTTCAGGGCATTCCAGCGGCCGGCAGCCACGATCATCACAGAGATGGTGATCACAATCCAGAATGCCGCGAGAGCGGTTTTCCCCCGCTTTCCGGTAAGTGAATGCGGAAGGATCCTCAGCCAGTTGTCGGCCAGAAGTACGAGGTCGAATACCGCCAGAAGGATCATGACATAGATCATGAAACCCAGGTACCATGACCCCACTACAGCTAGCATGTCCGTGAAGGCGCAACGGCAGAATGCCCCGCCGATCCTTCCTGCGGGGAAAGCCGCTACGAGCAGCCAGAACAAGGCAACAACGGGGATCTTCAGGATGCCCAGGTGCGGAGCCGCCCTGGCCAGGTGAAGCCAGATGTACAGGTTCGCGGCCCCGTAAACGCTAAGGAATATCCCCAGGAAGGAGATGAACGAAAACATTCTCATAGAACCTCCAGAGTTTGAAGCCGTGACTCGTGACTCGAAAACTTTAACATCAAAAGCGAAAACGGTGAACATAGAGTGTTCACCGTTCACGCTCTAGATCTTTCGATTCACGGTTTACGGTTCACGATTTACGGTTGCTATACCTCTTCCTGCGCAGTGCGTGAGATTATCTCCTCCTGCAGGTCAAGGCCTATGTCGCAGAAGTAGTCGCTGTATCCAGCCACGCGGACAATAAGGTCACGGTAATTTTCCGGGTGCTCCTGGGCATCCCTGAGGGTTTCTATGTCGACGACGTTGAACTGGATATGGTGCGCGTCATATCGGAAATATGTCCGGACCAGTTTCGCCAGTTTGTCTAAGCCTTCCTCACCCTGCAGGACCTTGGGCATGAACTTCATGTTCAGCAGGGTCCCGCCGGTGCGGATCTGGTCCATCTTGCCGCAGGACTTTATGACCGCCGTGGGCCCGTTGCGGTCTGCTCCCTGGACAGGCGATATGCCTTCCGAAAGAGGAGCTCCGGAAAGCCGTCCGTCAGGGGTGGCTCCTGTAATGGAACCGAAGTAGATATGGCAGGTGGTGGGAAGCATGTCGATATGGTACCTGCCTCCCTTGGTGTTGGGCCTGTCGTCGATCTCGTTGAACAGGGAGTTGAACACCCTCTTCATGATATCGTCGGCGTAGTCGTCATCATTGCCCCACCTGGGCGTCTTGTTCGCGAAGGTAAGCCTCATCGCCTCGCTGCCTTCAAAGTTTTTGCCGAGGTTTGTGAGGACATCCCCCATCCTGAAGGTCTTATCCTCGAAGACATGTTTCTTGAGGGCGCTGAGACTGTCCGTCATTGTACCTATGCCGACGCACTGGATGTAGTTGGTATTAAATCGCGGGCCTCCGTCGTTGTAGTCCTTGCCGTTCTTAATGCAGTCGTCGGTGAGGACCGAGAGAAATACCGCCGGCGCGTAGTCTGCGTACATGCGCTCTATGAACTGGTTGCCCCTGACCTTGATCTCCACGATATGGTGCAGCTGCTTCTCGAAGGCAGCATACAGATCCTCAAAGGTTTCGAAGCCTGCCGGATCGCCTGTTTCGACGCCGATCCTCTTGCCAGATACGGGGTCTATACCGTTGTTCAGGGCCAGTTCAAAGATCTTGGGGGTATTGAGATACCCGGTGAGGATGTAGGCTTCCTTGCCGAAGGCGCCCGTCTCGACGCATCCGCTGGTGCCGCCCTCGCGGGCGTCCTCGACGCTCTTGCCGGCGCGGATCATCTGCTCTATTACCGTATCGGCATTGAACACAGATGGGTAGCCGTAGCCCTTTCGTATGACCCTGAGGGCAGCCTTGAGGAACCTGTCGGGGTTCTTGCGGCTGAGCTGGATATTGGCCTGGGGCTGGAGAAGGTGGATCTCGTCCAGTATCTCAAGCATCATGTAGGAGATATCGTTTACCCCGTCGGTGCCGTCTTTAAGCAGCCCGCCCAGGTTGATGTTGGTGAAGTCGTTGTAGGTACCGCTCTCGGCTGCGGTCACACCGACCTTTGGGGGGGCGGGATGGTTGTTGAACTTGATCCAGAAAGCGCTGAGCAGTTCCCTTGCCCATTCCGGCGTGATGGTGCCGGCCTTGAGCTCCTTCTGGTAGAAGGGATCAAAGTAGCGGTCAAGGTGACCGGGATTCATGGCATCCCAGCCGTTAAGTTCTGTTATGGTCCCCAGGTGCATGAACCAGTACATCTGCAGGGCCTCCCAGAAGTCCCCGGGGGCGTGGCGCGGCACATTCATGCAGTTTGAAGCGATCCTCTCCAGTTCCTTCCTTCGGGTGGGATCGCTTTCTTCGGCTGCCATCTTCCTGGCAAGTTCGGCATGGCGCTCGGCAAAGATGATGACGGCGTCGCATGTGATGTCCATAGCCTTGAGCTGTTCGCGCTTTCTAGTGGCTTCCGGGTCATTCCTGAAGTCCAGGGAGGCTATGGCTTCAGCAATATCTTTCTTGAAATCCTCCATGCCCTTCGAGTAAAACTTGCCGTCAAGCGTTGTATGCCCCGGTGCCCTTTGCTCCATAAACTCGGTAAAGTAGCCCGCCGCGTAGGTCTCCTTCCACTCTTCGCCAATATCCGCAAAGATCCTGTCGCGCATGGTGCGGCCGCGCCAGTAGGGGATAACCTTGTCGCGGTAAACCTGTTTGCACTTTTCAAAGACGCGGTAGGGGTTCTTTTCCCTGGTATCCAGTATCTCCAGGTCCTCCAGGGAGTGGCAGTTGAGTTCGGGATAGGTTGATACGCTCTTGGGGAATGGGCCCCTTTCCCCGACTACAAGCTCATCCTTCCCTATGTATATGCTTTTCTTTTCGCACAAGGCCTTGAAGGCCAAGGCCCGGGTCACGGGCACTGAGTACTTGCCAAAGTTTTCGATATAGAAATCGGTGACTATCTCGGCTCTCTCGTGATCCAGGGTTACCGGTGCTTCGAAACTCTCCTTACGGAGCCTTTCGATCCTTTCATTCACTTCCCTCATCCTCCTGTAGACACGGCAAGCCCGAACTGGGCGAGCCGGTCGGAAAGTTCTTTCATCCGCTCCCCTGAAGAGGGGGAAATATCGGCCATGCGGTAGGGAATGCCGAACCTGCGGTATTTTTCTCTTGCCGAAGCATGGTATGGAAGAAGGTTTACTTCCGGCCTGGAGGGGAGACCGGCCAGGAACTTCCCGGTAGCTTCCATGTTCTCCTCGTTGTCGTTGACCCCGGGAATGACAGGTATCCTGATGATGACCTTCGCTCCCTGGTCGGAAAGCCATTGCAGGTTTGAAAGTATCAATTCATTGGAGACGCTTGTGAAGTTCCTGTGGATCTCCGGGTCCATGATCTTGAGGTCAAACAGGAAAAGCCTGACAAAAGGTTCGATCTTCTCAAAGGCCTCCCTGGGGGCGAAGCCGCAGGTGTCGACCACTGTGTGAATGTCACTCTCCCTGCAGGCTTTAAGGATCTCACCCAGGAAACCAGGCTGGGAAAGAGGTTCCCCGCCTGAGAAGGTTACACCGCCTCCGGACTCGTCGAAAAACAGGACATCCTTCTCTATCTCCTTAAGGATATCTTCAACGTTGACCACCCTGCCTATCATCTCCCTGGCCTCGGCAGGACATACCCTGGCACACTCACCGCAGCCCGTGCAGCGGTCAGGGTCGGCAACGTATCCTCGCTGGGTCAGGGCGATGGCCCCGACAGGGCATACCGCCTCACATGCCCCGCACCCTATGCAGCGGTCGGGGCGATAGATGACCTCGGAAAATGCCGACTGGCTCTCGGGGTTGTGACACCACCAGCACGAAAGGGGGCATCCTTTCAAAAATATGGTGGTCCTTATTCCCGGCCCGTCGTGTATGGAATAACGCTTTATGTCGAAGATGACCCCTGTCATGATCGGGAACCTCCTGCCGGGCTTGATCTTACAGCATCATCCCTCTCCAGTTCCTGGTAGTACCTGTGTATCCAGGGCCTCTGGACATCAAAGGACCAATGAACATCTCTCATGTAATCGGATGCTTCCTTGGCATCTCCCGACTCAAGCAATTCTATGAACCTCTCATGCTCTCCTGTCGAGGTAATTTCCCATTCCTTTACGAAACCTTCCCGCCTCGGGAAATCGTAAAGACGCTGTTTAAGGATCATGACTGTCCTTACAAGACGGTCGTTGTTCGAAAGATCCAGGTAGACATTATGAAAAGCTATGTTGTGGTCGTAAAAGGTAGTGAAATCCTGCCTCTCAAGGGCTTCCCGCATGAGACCGTTAAGGTGCCTCATTCGGACGGTCTCCGTGCTCTTTATTTTCGCTCTCTCGTTGAAGACAACGGCCGCCTCCAGAGCCCCTATAACTTCGTAGGCATGCCTTATGTCATCCTCCGAAAGGGGATTCACCACAATGCCCTTCCTGGGGAAAATGGTTACGAACCCTTCCGTCTCAAGCTGCAGAAGGGCCTCTCTCAACGGGGTCAGGCTGATGCCGAAACGGGCACTCATATCTTTGATATTGATCGTGCTCCCCGGGCGAAGTTCGCCCCTGTTCATCTGGCCGCGCAGATAGTCATAAACCTGCTGCCGCAGGGACACAACACTGAAAGGACAGTCCACTGCCATTTCGCACCCCTTTCCTTACTTATATATGATATATCAGATATCAAAGAAGTTCAAGAGAGGGGTCGGACTCCATGCCTTTGGCTTATACTTGGTAAAGTTCGCTCTCCTCTTTGTAGAGAACACAACAATGACCGGGGGGAATTTTATGAAACGGGTAAGCATTCTCAATCACGTCATCGGCCCCATTATGAGAGGTCCTTCGAGTTCCCACACTGCCGGACCCTGGCGGATCGGGCGAACGGCCCGGGACTTGCTGGGATCGAAACCGAAAGAGGCCGTTTTCACTTTCGACCCCAAAAGCTCACTGGCTGTCTGTTTTCATGACCAGGGAAGCGACGCCGCCTTTGTGGCCGGCCTTCTGGGGCACGCCCTGACCGACGACGAAGAGCCCCGCGTGCTGGAACTGGCTCCCGGCGAGGGGCTTGAGGCCATTTTCAAACTGGGACCCTTCCCCGAGGCGGACCACCCCAACAGCACCCTTCTCCATCTCAGGGGCGAAGACGGTGGAGAGCTGACCATGCACGCCAGGTCGGTCGGAGGCGGTTCGATCCAGATCGCTTCGCTGAACGGCGTCCCCCTTATGATAACTGGCGACCGGTATGAACTGCTTGCCGAGATCGACCCCTCATCGGCCAGCGAAACCATCTCCCTGCTTGGCAATTGGGATAAAAACGTGCGGAATCTTGGCGGAGAAATTACCCAGTTCATGCATGCTTCTTCATTTCGAAAACCTGATGAAGCCCTTCTTGCAGCTCTGGGGGCTATTGCCGGAGTAAAGCGAATTTACAGCGCCGATCCCGTCATGCACCCCCTTGGAGGTAAGGAACTTTTTGCCGACACTAAAGAACTTCTGTCTCTTGCGGCTGACAAAGGGTGGACCCTGGGCGAAACTGCCCTTGAATATGAAAGCGCTCTTCTGGAACTCCCCCGTGAGCAGCTTATGAAAGAGATGGGAGAACGCCTCGACGTAATGCTTCGGGCCGTTGAACTGGGATTGAGCGGCAAGCATCAGGAGATGAAACTCCTGCGCCCCTTCGCGGGTTCCGTCATGAAGGCCGAACAAACCGGGAAAATGTTCCTTGGGGGACCACACGCCCGGGCAGCGACAAGGGCCATGGCGGCAATGCACGTAAATGGTGCCGGAGGTGTTGTCTGCGCCGCTCCTACCGGTGGTTCTGCAGGTGTGATGCCAGGGGTCGTTTCGACATTGCTCGAGGACATGCAGGTTCCTCGCGAAAAGGTGGTCATGGCCATGTGGGCCGCGGGGGCGATAGGCCTTGCCCTTGATCGTCGAAGCACCTTCGCCGCCGAGGTGGCGGGGTGCCAGGTTGAAATAGGCGCCGCGGGCGCCATGAGCGCGGCGGCAGTCGTCGAGGCGGGCGGAGGTTCCGCCGGTCAGGGGTGTGCCGCGGGGGCCACGGTGTTCCAGAACATGATGGGCTCCGTCTGCGACCTGATCCAGGGCATCGTGGAGATACCATGCCACAGCCGGAACGCGGCCCTTGCCTCTCAGGCGTTCCTCTGCGCGGACCTTGTGCTTGGCGGATATGAAAACCCGGTTCCTCTGGACGAGACCGTGGATGCCGTGGACAGCGTCGGACGAATGCTGCCGGAGGAGCTCCGCTGCACCTCCCGGGGCGGCCTGGCCGTATGCCCTTCGTCCCTCGGGCTTCCAAGGCTTGATCTCTGCGGCAAAAAACAATAAAGAAGGGGTGAGCTTGAATGCTAGTTATATCAGGTGAGGAGATCAGAACCCTTTATCCCATGAAGGACGCCATAGAGGCGACCAAAAGGGCTTTCCGCCTTTTTTCCGAAGGCAAGACCCATGTTCCTCTGCGAACCAACCTGCCGGTCAAGGAGAATAACGGACAGGTCCTCTTCATGCCCGCCTTCGTCGGGGACGAAAAGCCGGCTGTCGGCATCAAGATCGTCTCCGTTTTCGTGGACAACCCCGCAAAGGGACTTCCCGCGGTGCCATCCACGGTTCTGCTTGTCGATGCCGAGAACGGCTTCGTGAAAGCCCTTATGAATGGAACGGTCCTCACGCAGATACGAACCGGGGCCGCAAGCGGCGCGGCGACAGACCTTCTGGCCCGCCATGATTCAAAGGTCGGAGCGCTTTTCGGCGCCGGCGGCCAGGCGGAGTTCCAGCTTGAAGCCATGATCACCGCAAGAACGCTTGAAGAGGTAAGAGTTTTCGACCCCCGTATAGAGAGCTGCCGGGCCTTCATAGATCGCATCAAGGACAGGGAGCCGTTCTCGAGGGTTCGCCTCGTCGCGGCAGAAACTTCCGACGAAGCCGTTCGCGGCGCTGATATCATTACGGCGGCGACAACTGCCAGGAGACCGGTCTTCAGCGCAGATTCCGTAAAACCGGGCGCCCATATCAACGGTGTGGGTTCCTACACACCTGAAATGCAGGAACTTGACCCCAGGTTGCTTAACCTGGCGGGAAAGATCTATATGGACTCCATCGATGCGGTTCTTGCCGAATCGGCCGACCTCATCAACCCGCTGAAGGAAAAGACCTTCTCCCGCGATTCCATCACCGGAGAGCTTGGGGAACTGGCGGCTGGAACAAAACCGGGGCGCGCTTCTTCCGAAGAGATCACCCTCTTCAAAACCGTTGGTATCGCGGTTCAGGACGTCGTGGCGGCCGAGGAGATCTTCAGGCGGGCGGAAATTCACAAGGCTGGAAAGACGATATCCTTTTAACGGGGCCCTGATCATCGCACCCTGTTTCAACACAGGGACGAGTTGCGACAGCAGAGAGAGGCCGCCGGAACCCTCCGGGGACCTCTCTTATTTGTCCTGAAGTATCGGTTTGTATTACTCTCACCAGGTACTGGATCTTTCGCCACTGGTACAATTGCCTCCGGGGGGATGAAGATGAATACCGTTCTGGCGCTCAAGGTGGACGTTGACACCTTAAAAGGATACCTGGAGGGAGCTCCGAGGCTGCTTGATCTTTTCGGCAGGCTGGAAGTGAGGGTCTCTTTCTTTTTCTCTTTCGGCCCCGACAACTCGGGCAAGGCTATCCGTCGCATCTTCCGGAAGGGATTCATAGGAAAGATGCTTCGAACAAACGCCCCCGGTACTTACGGGCTCAAGACCATGATGTACGGCACGATCCTTCCTGCGCCGCTCATCGTGCCCCGGAACCCTGATATATTCCGCCGGGCCGTTGCCGAGGGGCATGAGTGCGGGATACACGCCTGGGACCACGTCGCCTGGCAGGACACCCTTGACATCATGAAAGAAGATAACATGCGTGAAGACTTCTCCAGGGCTTATGAAATGTTCTCTTCGCTATCTGGGAAAGAACCCTCATGCTGTGCCGCACCGGCGTGGAAGACAACAGCGGCCAGCCTGGCCATGCAGGACGAGTACGGCTTCGAATACTGCAGCGATACCCGCGGCAGTTACCCCTTCCTTCCCCGGGCGGGGGGAAGGGTCTTCAAGACTCCCCAGGTCCCGACCACCCTGCCCACGATGGACGAACTCCTCGGGTCGGACGGGATCGACGACGGCAACATCAACTCCCGTTTGCTGGACCTGATGCAGCCGGGGCTAAACGTTCACACCATCCACACCGAAATGGAGGGGGGTTCGAAAGCCGGTGTGCTTGAAGAACTTCTGACCAGGTGCATCGACCTTGATATACCGATCACTTCGGTCGGAAACGTTCTGAACCCCCTGGAAAGAGACAAACTCCCCGTGAGAGATGTAATTGATGCGTTGATACCGGGAAGAGCGGGGAAAGTGGCCGTCCAATCGGAATGACCTGTCAGTGTAACAAAAGAATATCTGGACTATATTAGCCCCTTGGGGTATATTAATGAACAAGAGAATAATTTTTCATCAGGGAGGGATAGATAGTGAAATCGTTCGATATGAAAAAGGCGCTTGTGTATGCTATCCACGCCGAGATAGAAGCCAACGAATTCTACTCCGAGTGGGCGAAGAACTCCCAGGGGCATCTCAGGAAAGAGCTCGAGGAACTGGCAAAATGGGAGGATAGTCACAGGGATTCGCTTACCAAGTACTTTGAGGACACCTACAACGAAAAGTTCGCACGCAACGCCAAGATGGTGGTAGACCCGGCACTGAAGGTCCAGGCCGACGAATTCAAGGACAACTACCAGCTCCTGAAGATAGCTTCCACGGTCTACCTTTCGGAAATGAAAGCAATGGAGCTCTACCAGGAGATGGAAAACGCGAGCACCGGAAAGGCCAGCAAGATGTTCGCGGAACTCAAGGACATGGAAAAGGATCACATGGCGACAGCAAAAAAACGTTACGACGAGATCAGGGAGCATATCGTAGGCTTCAGGGCATTCTAGCCTCTGTGACAGGTATGCAAAAAACGCCGGGGGAGATGTCCGCCCCCGGCGTTTCTGTATCATCAGTGTATCAGGAACGCTGCATCAGATGCAGGCAGGTTCCGGGAAAAGGCAACCTTCCTCGAACCTGCTGAAGCGGAAGCAGCTGATATCCAGGAATGGTTCCTCACCCATGATGATCTCCGACATAATACGGCCTGAAGACGGGGCAAACTGGAGGCCATGGCCGCTCCAACCTCCTACAAAGTAGAAGTTCTCCACGGGCGTTGTGCCCATTATGGCCTGTTCGTCGGGAGTGATCCCATAAGGACCGGTCCACTGGCGGACGACCCTTACCCCTTTGAGGCAGGGCATCTTGGCGACGACCCTTTTTGAGACCTCCTCCAGGAACTGCCAGGAAGACTCATAGCTGGTATCCTTCTTTTCGTCGGGGTTGCCCCAGCCGAGCATGAATGTTCCGTTGGGACACTGTTTCCAGTAACTTCCGTCGTCAAGGCAGAGAGTCATGGGGTGCTTCATGCGCTCAACCGGCTCCGTGATAAGTATCTGGTGACGTTCGGGTGTTACGGGAACATCAAGGCCGCACCATCCGCAAACTTCCCTGGCCCAGGCGTTGACGGCGCAGACTACTGCCCCAGCTTCCCAATCACCCTTTTCGGTCTTGACCCCCCAGACTTTTTCGTTGTCGGTCAGAAGGCCCGTAACAGCAGTCTTTGTATGGATCTCCGCTCCCAGGCGTCTCGCTGCATCGCCATAGGCGAAGTTCATTGTGTGGGGGTTTACGTGACCGTCCTTCTGGTTGAAACTGGCACCGAGCATACCTTCAACGTTAAGCCCGGGGGCTACTTCCTTTATCCCTGCAGGATCAAGGATCACAGAATCGATACCCAGGGAGTTCTGAAGAGCCACGTTCTTCTTGAGCTGGTCAAGCTGGGACTCGCTGAAGGCTATCCAGAGGTAGCCTGCCGGGTCGTATTCCAGGTCGGCCTTGTACTCCAGTTCCTCCTGAAGATGGGGGATCTTCTCCATGTTGTATTTCGCCAGCCTGCAGTTGACCTCCGTTCCGAACTGATACCTGAGGCCTGCCGCACTCCGGCCGCTGGAACCCGAAGAGAGGTAGTCCTTCTCGAAAAGAACCGTCTTTACTCCTCTTTTTGCGAGATGATAAGCTATGGAACAGCCGTGTACCCCGCCACCGATCACCGCCACATCCGCAGTATTGCGACCCACTCTACCCGACCCCTTCCATTGGTAAAATAAAGACAAGAAATTGCTTCTGAAAGGCCCGATGCATATAATCTTAATGGCCCAACTGAAGATTCTATTTTATTCAGACGCTTTGCGTCAAACTCTTTATTACACTTTTGGTACGACATGTTCAATGAAATAAACTCTTTTTCACAGAGAACCGACTACCGAAGGGGGACGGATCCCATGGAAGTAATACGGGCTACAGCGGTGGTTGACACCCATACCGGAGGTGAACCCACCAGGATAATAATCGGCGGAGGCCCATACCTGCCGGGAAAGACCATGAGCGAAAGATGGGCCTACATGAAGGAGCACATGGCCGACTTCCGGAACTTCGTAATGCACGAACCAAGAGGGCACAGCGACATGTTCGGCGCCTTCCTGACCCCGCCAGAAAGGGAGGACTCGCATTACGGCGTTATCTTCATGGACTCCGGTGAAGGCGTGTCGATGTGCGGCCATGGATCTATCGGTACAGCCAACACCCTTGTGGAACTTGGGATGGTACCACGGACCGAGCCTCACACAGAGGTGGTGCTGGACACTCCCGCCGGACAGATACGCCTGAAGGTGGAGGTTAAGGACGGCAGGGTCGGGGACGTTACCCTGGCCAACGTTCCGGCATTTGTCTTCGAACGGGACGTGGAACTCGCCATACCTTCAATGGGGGGCAAAAAGATCCACATGGACATTGCCTTCGGCGGAAACTTCTTTGCCATAATCCATGCCGAAGAACTGGGGCTGACGCTGGAAAGAGAAGAGATCCCGGAAATGCTGCGGCTGGGACTGGAAATACTTCATGAGTCGAACAGGACCGTCAAGGTGCAGCACCCCACGGAGAAACACCTCAACTACATAGGCCTGACGGAGTTCGCCCTCGAGCGGCCCGGAAAACCGACAAAGAACTGCGTTATCTTTGGCGAGAGCAACGTTGACCGATCTCCCTGCGGGACCGGCACCTGCGCAAAGATGGCCCTCCTGGCGGCCAGGGGGCTCCTCAAACCCGGGGAGGTTTTCGACCACGAAAGCGTCGTAGGCAGCGTCTTCCACGGACACTACGAACCGGGCCCGAAGATCGGAGGATACGACACTATCCTTCCCTTTATAAGGGGTAGGGCCAGCATAACAGGGTTCAACTTCCTGCTCCAGCAGAAGAACGACGAAATGGGCTCAGGGTTTTTGCTGCCGAAGTAAGGGAGGACCTGAAGGGCGTAAGAGGTAAGAAGTTAGACGTTAGACGTAAAGGCTGTATCCGTGAATCGTCAACCGTAAACCCTTGCCAACGATCAACCTCAAGATCGAACCGCAGGGAACACGGAAAAAATCTTTTGAAATTCAATGATACAGGTCTGAGGCCCCTTCACCCGCCGTCCAAAATGGGACAACAACAAAAAGGCCGGAGGCGTTAATCGCCTCCGGCTTAATATTTTTCACTTAAGGTTTGTGGATCCGTTTTAAGGGTTGTCCTGATGGCTACCTGTTCCCTCCCGATCCACAGTCTTGTCTTTGATCAGGACCTTTCACCGTTCGCCTTTTTGACCTTACCTCTCACGTCTCACGTCTAACGTCTCACCTCCCTCCTAGGGTCTCACCACATCACCGAAGACGTTGATGGTTTCAGTTCCGGGGCGGAAGCCGTAGCGCTGGACGTTTATTCCGTTGGGAAGGATCTTGATGGCGTCGACGGGTTTGCCCTTGCCCCTGAGGTTTATCAGCAGGTTCTCACCCAGCCTGAAGGGAATGACCACGGAGTTGTTCCCGAAGAAGACCCTCCTGGAGATGTCGCCCCCTCCGAAAACCTGCCCCGGGGATTCGCTTAACTTTTCACCCGATTCGCTGAATACCTCAAGGGACTGTATGTTCTCCCTTGTCAGTGCGACTATTCCGTATTCTCCGAAACCCTCCAGGAAACCCTTGATCAATTCCAGCACCTGCATCTCAGGACTGTTGCGATCAAGGGAGGGGGCATCCACAAGTCTGGAAAGGTCGTAACCTCCGGAGAGGAAGACCTCGGCATATATCCCCGCAACGGCACACAGGAAGTTCTGCTTGGCCTGGGAGAGGGATTCGTTCAGCACCCTCTCGGAAAGGGTGGCCCCAACCAGACCGTGTGCCTTATTGATAAGGTACTCCAGCCTCTGCCTTTGAACAGGATCTGCAACTTCCGATAGCGAAACCTGGGATAGCCGCCTGGCGAACTGCTCACCTATCGACACCGCGGCAGTCTCGAAATCGTTTCTCTGAAGCAGGTTTCTGCTCCTTGCCGCAAACTGCCTGGCTTCCTCGCCCGGGAATATGGCAGAGAATGCCAGGATCATGGGAAGGACGAGATCGGCTTTCCCGTCACTCGAAGAGGTAAAGGGGCGAACGTGAAGTATCTTTGTCATGGTCCGTTTCAGAGTCTCCACCAGGACACCCTGTGCGTCTTCGAGGTTCATGCTTATCCTGAAAGTGTAATCACCGTACTCCCAGAGGATGATCCCGGGAAAGGCACCGGGAGATGCGCCACCAGCGGGGGTGCCACTAACGAGGAACCACCGGGAGCCGGCATCCCTTGCGAGAGACCATGTCTCGGGTTCTACAGACAGGGCATCACGCGGAAGTTCGGCGCCTCTTACATGTTCCAGTATCGAGTTCAATATTTGCGTTCCTGCCGAGTCATCGGGATCGATGGGCTCGAACCCCACCTGGCTGATGTCAAGGACCGGCTTCAGCTTGAAGGCCCTGAAGAATTCGGCCATGTCAAGGTCGGGATGATATTCGTCCTGAACATATACCTTAAGGGGAACGAACAGCCCGGGCTGCTCTACCCCCATCCGATCCTGCTGGGGGGAATCAATACTGGGGGCCACCCCGACCGAAAAGGTCGCCTCGCCTTCAATTTCCAGTTCCGGGACCTTGAAGACCAGCGTTTCCGTTACCGGCCCCTGGAGTTGCCTTTCACCAAACCACCGGTAATGGAGCAGGTGCTCCCTGTCGGCTTCAACCTCCATGGCAAAGGAACTCCTCCCCCCGAGTTCCTCTTGCGTCGAAAGGACCCCCTTGCCGCTTTTCACGGTGATCATTACCCTGAATTTTTCCGACGGATCGCTTCCCGGCCCACGGCCATCAAATCTTAAACGAACGGGATTGGAAAAATCAGGGTCCGCTGGGAGGATCTTGTGCCCAAGGGTAACCTCCATACCCTTAGGCCTGGTTATCCTGAAAGAGACTGACCCCTTTTCGCCCGTCCCGGTCTCCTCGGCGGTTATCCTGATATCCCACTGAAGGGGGCCAAGCCGGTTCATTTCTGACAGGGACGGGGGAGTGTATGTAAGTTCAGCCTCCCCCAGGGGGCCTGTTTTTAACATAAGCCAGTCCTCGTCGCCGCCGGTGGCCGTTTTGGAGGACAGCGTGCCGATCTCAGGTTTCCTTATGGCGATCTCTGCATGGGGGACCAGTTCCCTGCCCTCCCTGACCCTGAGGACAAATGTGCAGCTTGCTGGAAGTTCGCAGGCCACATGCATGTTTTCGGCCCGGGATGGTGTTATCTCCATTTTCCTGGCAGGGCTTGTGTCTGCGGGTTTTTCTTCTTCCGTTTGCCCCCCGCTCTTCGGCTGAGGGACGGGAGCTCTCCTGGGGGCTCCCCCGTAGAGGACCTCCGCCGCCTCGAAAAAGGCGCCAGTGATGACATCCATCATCTCTTCCCCGATCTGGCCGGAATATGGGGGGCCATCTGCGGGACCGAAGGAGACCTCATGGCCGAAACCCGAAACGTGATCCAGGTACAGGGAAAGAATAAATTCTTTCGATCCGTCGTACTGTTTAACCGCTATCATGTACCTGGGCGAAACCTTCACTATAGTGGCTCCTTGGTCAAATTCGGAAGAATGGGAGGGATCTGTCCCCCATTGGAGCTTCATTGCGGAACCGGTGATCACCTTCTGTTCCTGAATGGTTATCTTTTCCCCGATGTAGGGATGTTCTATACGGGTGCTCCTGCCCAGGAGATCTACATTGGGTGACTCGCTGACCGGTTTTCCGCTGAACACCACATGGTTCTCCGACCAGGACTGCTCGTTCCATGAGTAAGTAAGTCGGGGGACCGCCTCGTAAAAGAGCTCCCGGAACCCACGGTCCATATCATTTACCACGTTCTGCACTTTTTCGGAGAGCTTGCCAGCCTTTTCCAGGAGAGAGGCCTCGAACCGGGCATCGTCGACCCAGTTGGTGTCTATCCTTGCAGGCATCAGGAGGAGCATAAGGTAATCGTTATTTTCAATATACCTTTCAGCGGCAGACTCAATAAGCGAGTTGTACTCCTGAAGATCTTTTTTCCTCAGTCCGAGGACCTGGCTGTCGTATTTGTTGTAGGGGACAAATTTTTTTTCGGGGAGTCCCAGCATGTACTCCTTCAGATGGACCATGCTCCGGATATCCCTCCAGGTAATGGGAAAGACCTCCCTGAGGAACCGTTCAAGCATCGCCCTCGGCACTCGCTGGACCGTCAGGTGTTCGTTGTTGAACCACTCCTCGTAACCCCATCCCTCATGGAGACAGCGGGACCAGTATAGTACGGGGTCTTCTGACTGGGCCTTAATTTTTTCAAGAGATTCTTTGCTGAACTGGCCCTTGAACTTTGAACTTTCCAGAGCCCGCCTGTTGAACGCGACCTGAACTTCGTGAATATGCCTTAATTCATCGGGCCATAGGGACGGGTCGGGTCCGAAAATGTTTTCAAAAGTCTCTTTTATCTCCTCCAGTGAAGGCGGTTCGCCGCTGAAAACAAACTGTTCGGGGACTGGCTCCCCTTCCTGGAGGAATAAGGCAGGATCATCTGCGGCTCCGACGGGGGAAAGGATACAGCAGACGGACAAAATAGCGGCAAGCAGGCAGAAACCTTTGTTCAGCATCCTCATCCTCTCATCAACCCCCTGAAAGGATATTTTAACCTGTTTGGGGATAATGTGACCGGGTATTTCCCCCCATCTTTCAGGGTCAAAATCCGGAGCTCTTATGTCATAATGTTCAGAAGAGGGGTGAAGGTCGAGAATGAAGAAAAAGCAAAAGAGCCATTTAGGCAAAAAGGTCCTTCTTTTGGCGGTAGTTTTTATTCTGGCATGCCTTGCCACTTACGCAATATTTCTGCTGAAGATCAACTCCAAGATCGAAGCCATCGAACTTGTCAAACAGGAGTATCTCCCGAAAGAACGCCTGGAAGGTTTTGTTTCGGATATCAACCGGCAGGGAAAGTTCAAGCTTGAGGGGTGGAACATAAAGGAGACCGGTGAGAAAGGGGTCTTCATCGTGAGTTACTCTATCCGATGGCTTGACGAGGGAGGTTTCAGAACGGGGGATCCAGTAGGTTTCTGGTTCAGAGTCAACCCCGAAAGCGGCCTTTGCTCACCTATTCAGCCCGAAGCGACAGTAACCCCTTATGATCCTGAGGGGTAGAACTCCGGAGGGAGGAGAGATGGAATGCTGTATTTCCAGTTTCTGGCATTGATCTTTGGAACGGTGATGCTGACGCTGGCACCGGCAATGGGCATCAGGGGTGAAAAATGGATAGAATTCTTCCAGGATATCCTGTTCCCTGAAAAACAGCCGGTATGGCTGTGGGTTGCCGGCGCGGCCTCGGTTTTCCTGGTGCTGATAACCTGGTACATGGAGATCACCTCCTCTGTAAGGCTTTCCTGGCTGATGACCATATTCGTCACGCTGGCTATCCCTAAATCTTACCTGCTGCTTTTCAGATACAGGCAGACAAGGGAAATGATCCTGCCAATGATGGAAAAGGGCAGGTCCTTTACCCTGGGTCTGGCCGGGATCATGTACCTTATGGGGTTTTTTATCCTCTGTCTCGGTGTGTTTGCGTTCTGACGACCGCCGGGGGAACAGACCCTGGATGATAAACAAGCCGGCGCCTGGAAGGGGTCGGCTTGTCTCACTTTCGCGTTGGGCAGCTCAGCTGCAGTATTTGCTATTACCTTCGCATTTTGGGACCTGGGCACGGGTTTCGACCCACCCCGATTCGAGATCGTCGATAAGATCCCTGAGAGCCTGCGTGTCGTACTCGACCATTGAACATAGGTCGGATGTGCAGGCCAGGCTGGAAATGACAACTTTTTCTTTACCCATAAGTATTCCTCCAGGGAAAACGTTTTTATGAATTACCGGGAACTCTGTAATGGGCATGATACCATCAAAACTTGTTACAGGACAAGATATCGGGCTTATGCAAAAAAGGATGGTAATACCTGACTATCTTTTCAGGTCAAGTTGAAACATTGTACTTCATGATATACTGAATTCTGTGTACATACCCCCCTTATCAGGAGGAGCAACTTCGATGATCTCTGAACTTGACCCTGATTACGACGTTCTTTTTCAAAGACTTTTCGACAATTCACCTGAAGGGGTGGTTATACAGGATCTTGACGGGATCGTTCGAAAGGTCAACAAGGCCTTTTGCGAGATGTTCGGATACTCCCCTGAAGAAGTTCTGGGGAAGGACCTGGACATACTTGTCGCAAACGATGAAACCCTCCGATCTGAAGCCGCAGAAAGGACCAAATGTGCGACAAAAGGCGAACATTTCGTCTTCGAATCCGTCCGGCAGAGAAAGGATGGATCCAGGTTCCACGTCCTGGCTTTCGGGGTACCCATAACCGTCAATGGCAAGCTGGTCGCCATATACGGAATGTACAGGGACATCTCGGACCGCAAGCGTGCCGAGGAGGAACTGCAGAGGAGCGAGGAACGCTACAGGGCCATCATTCAGCAGCAGAAGGAACTTATTGTGCGATACACCCCCGACTGGACGATAACCTTTGCCAACGAAGCCTACTGCAAGTACTTCTCATCGACACCGGAAGAGATCATAGGGACTTCAATGATCGTACATGTCCCGAAGAAAATCCGGGCAAAGACCCTGAAGCACCTTGAGAGCCTCTCCATTGAACACCCTACGGCAATATCCGAGGAGGAGACCGTTCTCAGGTCGGGGGAGATACGCTGGCAACAATGGGACGATACGGCCCTTTTCGACCAGGCAGGCAATGTGGTCGAGTACCAGTCTGTCGGCCGTGACATCACCGACAGGAAACAGATGGAAGAATCCCTGAGGCTTAGCGGGGAAAAGTTCGAGAAGGTCCTGGACGAGACCGTAAAGGTTCTTGCAGGCTCCATGAGGATCAGGGACGTATATACCGCAGACCACCAGGAGGGAGTAGCACAGCTTGCACGTGCAATAGGGGAAGAGATGGGCCTTTCAGAAGACACCCTTAAGGGCCTATGGATGGCTGCACTGATCCACGACATTGGCAAGCTTCATATCCCCGGGGAGATACTGAACAAACCAACCACCCTTACGGGGCTTGAATACGAGATCGTAAAAAGGCACTCAGAGGTGGGTGCCGAAACTCTCAGGGGAGTTTCATTTCCCTGGCCGATAGCCCAGATAATCGCACAGCACCATGAAAGAATGGACGGATCAGGATATCCGAGGGGGCTTAAGGGCGACCAGATAATCCCTGAAGTCAGAATACTGGCCGTTGCCGATGTCATGGAGGCAATGTGCTCCCACAGACCTTTCAGGCCTGCATACCCGCTTCATGTGGCTCTGGAGACAATAAGGTCAGGCGCAGGAACCCTTTTCGACGAGAAGGTCGTAAAGGCCTGCCTGAATGTCTTTGAAAAAGGGTTCGGATTTGTGAGGTAAGTGACCTCCGGTGGGAGGAAAACATCGTGAATCGCACCCTCCAGGCAAGCTGAAGTGTACGAGTTACGGCCTTTCGCTTTGAATCGAACCACTTTGAATCGGCGACATGAGGCAACTCGAACTCTTGACACTTATACTTATTACTGATAGGCTCTCTGAAATATTAAAGCATGGCTGGAGGCTTACATGTCAGGTCTCAGGTCCCGTACAGCAGTGACGTACGCCGGTTATTACTATTACTACACCTTCACCCGACCAGAGGGATCCGGGATACGTCGGCCGTCGCTTTAAACCAGCTTCATAGTTTCTGAAACAAAAGACAGGGCCGCCGATCTTCGGATCGGCGGCCCTTTTTTTATCCATGGAGGTGAGCGGGAGATGAGTTCAGTCGATACCTGGGTGTTTGTAGCAACGGTTTCCCTGATCTGGGGAGCAGCGTGGTCGCTGTGGAGGATCACGCAAAATGGAGGTGAGAGGTCGTGACCACTGTACTTGTTTGGACGGCATACGGTATTGCCCTGGTTCTTGTGGCGAGGCTTTCGAGGGGACGGGATGTACTGCTTCCAGGCAAGGTCTCGGTCCTTATCCAGGCACTGGCATACGTTGCAACCTACGTATCTGCCGTGGCGCTGGTGGGTTTCGCGGGCCTCTGCTACAACTGGGGGCTTCAGATGGTCATGGTGGCAGCTGGGAACATGTGGCTTGGGACCTGGTTCGTCTACCGGTTCCTGGCCTGGCCGACCCGTCTCTGGCAGAGGAAGCTTCGTGCCAAAACCCCGGCAAGGATGCTTTCGGCCGCAACAGGGTCTCCGGCCCTTAAGGTCTACCTCGGCTTTCTTTCAAGTATCCTTCTTGTGGTTTACGCATCTGCCGTATTCAAGGGCGCGGCAATAATGCTCAGCGGAACCCTTCCAATATCACAGAACGCTGCCCTCTGGGCTCTAGTCGGCCTTGTCGCCCTCAGCGTCTCCTGGGGGGGATTAAGGGGAGTTCTTTACACGGAAGCACTTCAGGGTGGGATCATGGTGCTGGGGGCCATCTCGCTCCTTGTCGTTACCCTGAGGGCTATCGGAGGACCCATCGAAGGCATCAACGCCCTTGCGGCGCTCCCTCCTACACCCCAGGTGAATAACGGGTTTACGGCTCTCAGTTCCGGAGAGGGTGGGCTCTTCATTCTCTCCCTGGTGATGGTGACCTCCGTGGGGGTTTGGGCACAGCCCCACCTTGTCCAGAGGCATTTTGCGCTCAAAAGCTCAAGGGAGTCGAGGAGGATAGCTCCCTTTGCCATGCTGGCTATCGGGATAGTAGTGGGCGGCACCTACTTTGCCGGGGGGTTCTCAAGACTGATCCTGGGTCCCGAGGCCGGCCACGTGGACGGCATCATCCCCCTCCTTGTGAACAGGCTTCTTCCTGAGGCGGGGGCGCAGCTTTTCAGCCTGGCCATAATCTCGGCCTCTTTGTCTACAGCTTCGGCCCTCATGCATATTGTCGCGGCCGGCTTTGGTCATGATGTGCTGAACAGGCACCTGGAAGGCCGCGAGTGGCAGGTAACGGTCGCTCTCTGTGCAGTCGCCAGCGGTATATTCGCCACGAAGAACCTTCAGATAATAGCCATAATCTGCACTACAAGCTGGACCATCATCGCCGCGGCAATCCTGGCGCCATACCTGGGACTTCTTGTCATCGGGGACAGGATCGGTAAAAGCGCGGTTTGGGCGTCCTCCCTTGGAGGTCTCGCTTCGGCCATCGCATGGTACGCAGCGGGCTACCGCCCCACCTCCATGGGGATACTGCATACTGCCGCTCCGGGAATACTGGGGAGCCTCCACCCCTTCTTCGTAAGCATACCCCTTTCGCTGCTGATCATAGCCGTCATGACAGCGCCGGAGTGGATGGGAGCAAGGGAGTTGAACGTAAATCGTAAATCGTGAATCGAGACGGAAAAGCGTCTTTGAGGTGTCA
>Ga0228535_1001194_pt1 | contig 45673 bp, 41 predicted proteins | sample SJ1metagenome_FD_168457 | JGI IMG/M metagenome (GOLD analysis project Ga0228535, IMG submission 168457) | Enriched culture of PCE-dechlorinating microbial communities from Ithaca, New York, USA - SJ1 | ecosystem: Engineered > Modeled > Simulated communities (microbial... > Unclassified | place... | reverse complement strand
TGGAAATATGGTTCTGCCTCACCGCGTGTGCCCCAAGTGCGGATTCTATCGTGGCGTGCAGGTCATCGAGCTGCAGGACAAATAAGTAATACTCAGGAGAAGCGAGATGGATAGCAAAGAAGTTTTTGAAAAAGTAAAGTCTTTGATTGCAGAGAAGTTGGAGATCGACGAGAGCAAGATCACCATGGATGCCTCATTCCGCAAGGATCTTGGAGCAGATAGTCTTGATACCTACGAATTGGTGTATGCCATTGAAGAGGAACTTGGAATTTCCATCCCTGATGAGAAGGCGAATGAGTTTGAAACGGTTAAGGATGCAGTAGACTTCCTTGCAACAAAACTCTAAGGCACATTAGCCCAATGGAGAGCAAACTCTTCATGAGAGCTCCCGCCATCTCATCAGAAAGAGAGCGGGAGCTTCTTGTATTTATCAGAGAAAGCAACATCATCATCTCAGATCTTTCGTTGTTGAATCTTGCCTTTACCCATCGATCATATGCCAACGAGACCAGTGAGCTGGTTGATAACAATGAGAGACTTGAATTTTTAGGTGACAGTGTCCTGGGGATGTGCGTCGCTGATTGGCTTTTCAACAATCTTCCTGCCAAGGCGGAGGGGGATTTTTCAAAAATCAAGAGCGTTGTAGTCAGTGAGGACAGTCTTGCCATGATCGCAAGACAACTTCATGTCGATCGGTATCTGCTTATCGGAAAAGGTGAGGAGAATACCGGAGGCAGGGAGAAAAAGGCCCTGCTTGCCGACTGCATGGAGGCCCTCTTTGCCGCTTGCTATCTGGACAGCGGATTCGAAGCGGCCAAATCATTCATCATGCGATACCTCGAACAGCAGATCAGGGCGGTGCTCGATGATGATTATCATCGTGATTACAAGACAAGTCTGCAGGAATATATGCAAAAACGTTGGCGCAAGGTTCCTTCGTATACACTGGTCAAGAAAACAGGGCCGGAGCATGACTTCACGTTCTTTGTTGAAGTCGATGTGAATGGCAGGGTGTTCGGACCGGCCAGCGGGGCGAACAAGAAACAAGCTGAGCAGATGGCGGCGAAACTGGCCTATGATCAGTTGGTGAAGACCTCCAGTGATTGATACTTTTCAGCCAGATCGAGCAGTTGCTCACGGTTGTTTTGTCCTGGGTCATCGAGCACCGTCTCCAAGAGATAGGCGAGGGTGGCCCCGATTTTTTCTCCCTTGGGTATTCCCATGTCCAACAAGTCGTTGCCATTCACTGCCAAGTCCTTGATTGAAAGAGCGTCGTGCTCTTCGATGATCGCCTCGATGCGATGGTGCAGTTCATCGAGCAACACGGTATTGGCCTTGCCGTGAATGGCAATCTGATCGGCGATTCTGAGCTGCAAAAGCCGGGGGATGTACTGTAGGCCCACACGGGCGATGAAGCGTCGCACCGCGCTGTCGCTCCAATTGCTCTGATAATCGAACATATGATGGCGGACAAGGTGGGAGACATCCTTGATCAGATTGTTGCTTGCTTTGAGGCGCTTGAGCAACGACTGGGTGATCATCTCTCCGACCAGCTCGTGGCTTTTGAAGGTGTTGCGGTCTTCTGTCGGGACCACTACCTCGCACTTGCCGATATCGTGCAACAATGCCGCCAGCCTAACCTCCAACGTGGATGCAAATGCTGCAGAGGCCTGGCAGGCTGAGATGGAGTGGGAGAGAACATCCTCGTGGTGCATGCCCCCTTGGAACAATCCATCACAGGCCTTGAACTCCGGAAGAATGACGGTGAGAATCCCCTGTTCTTTGAGGTAGGAAAGTCCTGTGGCGGGATGGTCGGAGAGTACAAGCTTGAACAGCTCATCGCGGATGCGCTCCGCACTTACCTTGGAAAGGTTCTCCTTCAGCATTCCCATGGCCGACAAGGTTTGCATTTCAATGGAAAAATTGAGTTTTGCTGCAATCCTGGCGGCCCTGAGTATTCTCAGTGCATCCTCAGCGAAACGCTGCCGGGGATCGCCGATTGCCCTGATGATCTTGTTTTTCAAATCCTTTTTTCCGTCATGCAAATCGATGATGCGTCCATCTCTGCAATCGGCTGCGAATGCATTGATGGTGAAGTCCCGTCGCTTGAGATCTTCTTCGAGACTGGGAATGAACGTAACAGAGCTTGGGTGCCTGCCGTCGATATAGTCGGCTTCACTGCGGAACGTCGTCACCTCGAAGCTCTGCTTTTCAAAATGCACGGTAACCGTGCCATGCTCGATGCCGGTCGGTATCACGTGCTTGAAGAGTTGCATCACTTGGTCGGGGAGAGCGTCGGTGGTGAAATCATAGTCTTCGCTTTTCAAGCCCAAAAGATGGTCGCGCACAGCCCCTCCCACGATATAGAGGGAGAATCCTGCATCGGTGAAGTACCGGGCAAACCTGCGGATGACAGGCGGAATCGACAAGACATTCATATGCGAACAGTAGCGCGCATGCCGAAGAACGTCAACGGGAAAAACAACTCACAAAGGTTGTCATTTCCTGCAGATATGAATAGAATGGCGTCATGCGATTGCATAGACGCGAGGAGTAAGTATGTTTCGTCCAGTAAACACCAAAGTGGATTTTCCCCAGATGGAAGAGAATGTTTTGTCGTTTTGGCAGGCAGAGGATATTTTCAAGAAATCGATTGAATCAAGGTCACAGGAGAACGAATACGTGTTCTACGATGGACCTCCGTTTGCCACGGGTCTTCCCCATTTCGGCCACTTGGTTCCTGGAACCATCAAGGATGCCATTCCCCGATACCATACCATGAAAGGCAAGCGCGTCAGACGCGGTTTCGGGTGGGACTGCCACGGTCTTCCTGTTGAGTATGAGATGGAAAAGACGCTGGGCATCAGTGGTCATTCTGCCATTGTCAAGTACGGCGTAGCCAAGTTCAACGAGCAGTGCCGCTCGATTGTCCTGCGCTATACCAAGGAGTGGCAGAGTACCATCAACCGCATGGGACGCTGGGTGGATTGGGAGAACGGATACCGCACGATGGATACCGACTACATGGAAACCATCTGGTGGGTGTTCAAGACCCTGTATGAGAAAGGCTACATCTATGAAGGGTACAATATCCTTCCCTATAGCCCCGCCCTTGCAAGCCCGCTTTCCAACTTTGAAGTCAACCTCGGCGGGTACCAGGATGTTGTCGACCAGGCTGTGACTGTTCGTTTTGCCGTAGACGGGGAGAAAGATACCTACTTTCTGGCATGGACGACCACGCCCTGGACGCTTCCATCCAACCTGGCCCTGGCCTTTGGGCCAGAAATCGACTATGTGAAGGTCCATGACAAGAGTGACGGGAATTACTATATATTGGGCAAGGCCCGTCTTGGCCATTACTACAAGGACCCGGCCTCCTACGAGATTGTGGATGAGCGGAAGGGAACCTTCTATAAGGGGATGCGGTACCAGCCATTGTTCCCGTATTTTGCTGATTTGAAGGAAAAAGGTGCCTTTGTCTGTGTAAATGGCGATTACGTAACCACCGAAGACGGCTGCGGCATTGTTCATACAGCCCCCGGATTCGGAGAGGATGACTATCAGGTGCTCAAGGGAAGCGGGATTCCCGTTGTCTGTCCGATAGACCTGGAGTGCCGCTTCACCAATGAGGTGCCCGATTTTGAAGGACGTTTTGTCAAGGATACCGACAAGGATATCATTGCCTACCTCAAAGAGCACAATCTTTTGGTCAAGCGCGAGAACTATCTCCACTCGTATCCGTTCTGCTATCGAACCAAGAAACCTCTGATCTATAGGGCTATGAGCTGTTGGTTCGTCGACGTCAACAAGATCAAACAGTACATGCTCAGTTCCAACGAACAGATTACCTGGATGCCCGACCACCTCAAGTACGGCCGTTTCGGCAAGTGGCTCGAGGGGGCACGCGATTGGGCCATCAGCCGCAACCGGTTCTGGGGAAATCCCATTCCCGTGTGGAAGTGCGACGGCAGCGACCATATCGAGGTGATCGGCAGTGTTGCCGAACTTGAGGCGAAATGCGGAAAGAAGGTCGAGGACCTGCACAAGCACTTTGTCGACGACCTGACTTGGCCCAGCCCCGACGGGAAGGGTACCATGAGGCGCATCGGAGACGTCCTTGACTGCTGGTTTGAGTCCGGTTCGATGCCCTATGCCCAACAGCACTATCCGTTTGAGAACAAGGAGTACTTTGAAAGTCACTTCCCTGCAGATTTCATCTGTGAAGGACTCGATCAGACCCGTGGTTGGTTCTATACCCTCACCGTCATTGCTGCCGGTTTATGGGAAAAGCCTGCATTCACCCACTGCATCACCAACGGCATCGTCCTGACCGCCGAAGGCAAGAAGATGAGCAAGAGCGAGCGCAACTATACCGACCCGATGGAGATCGTCAAGCTCTACGGGGCCGACTCGCTCCGCTTTGCCCTGATGAACAGTGCCGTTGTCCGCGCAGAGGATTTGAAATTCAGCGAGGATTCGGTCAAGGAAGTCCTCAAGACCCTGATCATTCCCCTGTGGAATGCATACTCGTTCTTTGTGACGTATGCAAACATCGACGGCTATGAACCCTCGGAGACAGCATTCAAGGATTTGACCAATCCCATGGATAGGTGGATTATCAGTGCCATGCAGCGGTTTGTTCAGGAAGCAACCGCCGCCTTCGAAGCGTACGACATCCAGAAAGCATGCTCACTCTTTGTTCCCTTCATTGATGATTTGAACAACTGGTACATCCGCCGAAGCCGCCGACGGTTCTGGAAGGGGGAGAACGACACGGACAAGAAACAGGCCTACGACACCCTGTACAAGGTGCTTCTGACTTTCCTCAAGGCGGTGGCCCCGATCATTCCCTTCACCACAGAGGATATCTACCAGAATCTGCGGACCGGTGAAATGCCTCAGAGCGTCCATTTGTGCATGTATCCCGACTACTGCGATGAGGAACGAGACCTTGCCTTGGAAAATCAAATGTCGTTGACGCAAAAGGCGATTGCCATGGGACGTGCGCTGCGCGCATCCAACAACTTGAAGATTCGCCAGCCTCTGAAGACACTTTTCCTTGTCGACAGGGAAGAAGAAGAGCGCACAATCCTGAATTCGATGCAGGACATTATTGCCGAAGAGCTCAACGTCAAGGAAGTCCACCTGAGTTCCGATGAATCTGAACTTGTCGACTACAGCGCCAAGGCCAACTTCAAAGTGCTGGGAAGCAGGCTCGGCAAGGATATGAAGGAAGTTGCTGCCCTCATTGCCGATCTTGATGGGAAAACCATCGCTTCGATGCTCGATGGAAAGACTCATACGATCACCTACAGCAACGGAGAGATTTCCGTGAGCAAAGATGAAATCATTGTACAGCGCACCGAGCTTGAGGGAGTGAAAGTCCTCAACGATGGTTCCTTGACCGTAGGATTCGATACCAAGGTTACACAAGAGCTGCTTGAGGAAGGTATCGCCCGCGATATCGTCCGCTCCATCCAGAATCTGCGCAAGGAGAGTGGTTTCGAAGTCTCCGATCGTATTCGCCTGACCTGGGATGGTGATGAGGTCATCAAGCAGGTCTTCGAGCACTTTGGCCCGACGATTGCAAAAGAAACATTGTCCAACTCGATGAGCTTTGCTACACTGGATGGTGAAGCAATTGATTGCGGCGATCACTTGGTGAGGTTGTTTGTCGAGAAGGATTGAATGCATGGTTAGATTCTGCAAGATTGCATCAGCTTTCGTTTTGGCGGTCGTTGTCCTCTCCTCCTGTGCCACCGTGTCACAGAAGGGGCGGCCCTACTATGACTTCCAAGCGATGGGTGAAGAGAACGTGATTGTGGTAACCATCGATGCCCGCAAGGAGCAGGAGCTGGTGCAGGCAGCCTTCTCGGATCTTGAAGAGTTTGCGCGCCGTTCCAGAAGGGTATCTCTTGCGTTGAAACCTACATCCGATGCCTATCCCTTGGAGGCCGATGCCATCTCGGCATATGGGGTGGTGGAAGGTGACTATCCGAAGTTCCTTATCAATACCGGCATGATGTACGCCAAGGAGTTGGAACGGAAGGGCAACAGCGACGGACTTACGTGGTTCAGCCAGAAGAGCGGGCCTGTCTCGCTGTATACGCCGAAGAATGACAAGCTGCTCTTCACCAATGGTTCGTATGAGGAGAGCTATTCGAGCTTTGCAGCGAAAAACCGGTTGATCGATGACCAGACCGCCATGCAGATGGCACAATCATCAATCGCTGTCTATTCCCTACATCCAGAAACCTTTTTTGATTTGGGACTTGGGTTGCCCGATACGGTGATCAAGCAGGCGAAGTCGATGTTGTTGTTGATCAATGCGGATGATGCAGGCTCGTATACCTTGGATGCGTATATCACCATGGATACTGCAAAGCTTGCATCCACCCTGTCCCAGATGGTACGCACCGCATACATTGCCAGATTGAAGCGGGAGAAGATTCCTTATAAGATTGCAGACTTGATGAAGATGTTTTTGATAGAGGATGATCGAGTAACGATCAAACACATGGAATTGGGCGAAGAGCAGATGGAAGCTCTCAGACACAGTCTGACTGGAATGCTTTAAGCCTGAGAGGAGATACATACGATGCCTTCTTATGAGTACGAGTGTCAGCTTTGCAAGGCACGAGTTGAACTGGTCCAGTCTTTGGACAAACATGAGGCTCCTGCCGTCTGCCCTTCCTGCAACATGGAACATACCATGATGCGGGTAAACATTCCCTCTTCGTCGATTCCTGAACAGGAATCAAAAGAGGAGGAGTAAGTCTCGTGGAACAGAGTAAGAAACGAATCTTGACAGGAGACCGTACCACCGGTCGATTGCACTTGGGACACTATGTGGGTTCTCTGAAGAGCAGGGTGGAGTTGCAGGACAGCTACGATACGTTCATTTTACTGGCGGACGTACAAGCCCTCACGACGCACTTCGAGCATCCTGAGCTCATCAACACCAGCATCTACGATGTCGCCATAGACAACCTTTCAGTAGGACTCGACCCTGCCAAGATTACCTTGGTCCAACAGAGTCAGATCACCTCCATTGCAGAGTTGACGGTCTTCTACTCGATGCTTGTGACGGTCAATCAACTCAGGCACAACCCGACGATCAAGACCGAGGCGAAGAACTACGGGTATGCCGACCTCACCTATGGATTTCTCGGATATCCGGTGAGTCAAACCGCCGATATCACCTTCTGCAATGCACACCTTGTTCCCGTTGGTGAGGATCAGATTCCACATATTGAATTGGCACGAAAGATTGTGCGCAAGTTCAATGATATGTATGGAACCTCCATTGTTGAACCTGAAGCGAAACTCAGTACCGTGGGAAGGCTGTCAGGGCTGGATGGCAATGCAAAAATGGGCAAGAGCCTGGGCAATGCAATCTATCTCTCCGATACTCCTGAAACGGTATGGGAGCGGGTACGTAACGCCGTCACCGATCCGGCAAGAATTACGGTGAAGATTCCCGGTCATCCGGAAATCTGCAACGTCTACAAGTATCACTGCGTGTTCAATCCCGATGAGGCTGCCGATATTGCCGAGCGGTGCCGCAATGCACAGCTTGGATGTGTTGCCTGCAAGAAACGGCTCAACGAAGTGCTGAATGCCTTGCTCGATCCCATCCGACAGAGAAGGGCCTACTATGAGAACCACCTAGGTGAGGTCAGGGACCTGATAGTTGAAGGGACGCGGAAGGCGAATGTAATCGGAAACGAGAACCTGCACGCCATCAAGGAAAAGATGCACGTGCTGATCTAAGGCCATGCCGGTCCTTTGAGAAAGCCATCAATGAAGAGGCGACTCTTTGTTGGTGGCTGTTTTGTATCAGAGCCAGACTTCCATCAAGACTTTGCACCCGCAGTCTCATCAAACCAGGTGAAGTTGTTGTCCTTGGCCAGCTGGCTTGCAAAACGGGGCAGGGTTCTGATCGGATAGACTTCACCTACTAGATCGCTTTCGAGCATCGGTTCTACAATCCTCCAGGCTTCGGTTATCTCCTTCATGGTGGGGAAGAGGCTCTTGTCGCCTATCAGGATCTTTTGAACAATCTGCTCATATGCTTCGGGTGTGTTCGCACCGAACGTCTCGCTTTGGTTGAAGCGGAACCGAACCGGTTTTGATTTCCAGCTGGTATTCGGCATTTTCAGGTTCATACTGATATCGATTGTGAGCTCTGGGTGAATGGTGATGATCACACCGTTCTCAGCGATGGTCTGGTCGTGCATCACCTGCTTGGTTGTATTCTTGAACTTGATATAAATCAGTGATTTAGCTTCCTTCTGCATCTTGCCTGTTCGCACATAAATTGGAATGTCTGCAAAGTAATAGGTGTTCACAAACAGCTTCAGGGCAGCATACGTCGGTGTTTGCACAACGTGGCCGCTGTTGACTCCCAACGACTCATACCTTCCCATATGAAATTCCTGGATGGGGGAGATTGAGCGCAGTACTTTCTCCTTTTCTATGGCGATATCCTCGGGTGAAAGCGAAGCCGGCTCGCTCATCGTCAAGTATGTGATGATTTGCATGATATGGTTCTGGATGGTATCGCGCACGACCCCGATTTTCTCGTAGAAACCCAACCTCTGGTCTACTCCGTGCTTTTCATCAAAAATAATCTGGATCGATTCGATGGTCCTGTTATCCCAGATTCTGCGGATGATGTCGTTGTGGAACCGCATGAGCAGCAAATTTTGCATAAACTCCTTGCCAAGGTAGTGGTCAACACGGAATATTTCCTCGTCGGTGAATGCTTTCTCAAGTATTTCATTATACCTCAGTGCACTTTCCAAATCGAAACCGAATGGCTTTTCCACCACGATTTTCTTGGTGAGCGTGCACATGCAATCCAGCGATGCATCAATTTCCTTGATTTGGTGGATGGCATCCTCGTACAGCGAGGGCTGCAGCGCCAGATAGTAGATGAACTCTACCTCTTTACTTCCCTCGATCATGCTTCTCAGCTTCTTGGTGAGAATGGAAACGGCCTCGGATTCGGCCATGTCATAGTACAAATAATCCAGATTATCGGTGAAGGAGGCGGGAGCTGAAGCATCAACCGAATGCAAGAGAAATTCCTCCCGGGTGGTATACCGCCGTCCAAGGGCAAGAACGGAAAATGCATACTGCTTTTCCATAAGATTCTGATAGGCAGGGTACAATTTCTTCAGTGCAAGGTCTCCGGTGCCGCCGTATTGGATGATGATTCGTTTCATAGCCTTCTTACTCCTTCAGGTCTGTTATGATCCGATTAGGGAATTGATTGTCCACAAAGTACGCACAAGGAAGGGTGTCTGCATGTTCTTTCCCACTCATCAATCGCTCCAAGGCGTCTCGTTTCCCCTCTCCCAGGAACAGCAGGAACACGGTCGCATTGCGGGCCAGCTTCGAGAATCCGTAATAGGTGAGAGTAACCCTCCGCTTTGGAGGTTTGGGGCTCTGCTCAACGACTGCAACTTGATCAGTATCCTGTTCCGGTTGTCTGCCGGGGAACAAGGACGCGATATGGCCATCTTCTCCTACACCTAAATATACCCTATCAAAGGGGGAAGTCGAGAGCTCTCGTTGCGCCTTTGGTATGGAAAGCTGAGTCAAAGCAACAGCACGCTCAAGTCCCGCCGCAAGAAGGGTGTCCAGATTCTTCTCCCCCTCAAGACGCTCGTCTACCAGATAGAGGTGAACCCGACTCAGGATTGATGGCTGCACAGCGAGTAATCCCTTGACGATGAACTGAGCACTCCTGCCTCCGGAAAGAGCAATATGCAGAGTGCCTTCTTTTTGCTTTGCGAGCTGGACCAGGTCCTGAGCTACGAAGTGTTCAAGGTCTTGCGGTTGTTCTATGCGTTCTATTCTCATGACTCTAATGTAATCTAAGAAATAAAAGTAGAATAGTAGGAGATATCCTTATTTTCCGTTCTTCTCCGAATCGAGATTCTCTCTTGCTATGGAAAGCATCAATTTAATGCGGTTTTCCTGGTTTACATGCGTTGCAGAAGGATCGTAATCGATGGGAACAATGTTTGCTTCGGGAGCCCGTTCGGTAACAGCCCTGATCATGCCTTTCGCACTAATATGATTGGGCAGGCAGCCAAATGGCTGGGTGCAGACGATATTTGTATATCCGGCATGTACCAAATCGAGCATTTCAGCGGTAAGCAGCCAGCCTTCACCCATTTTTACACCATAGTCGATCAATCCTTCGGTGAGTTTCTTCATTTCCGTATAGGGAATGGGAACGGTGAACTTTCCGGTTTTCGCCATTGCTTCTCGTACCATGGTCTCTACCTTGAACAATTGCTTGAGTATGAGCTGGGTGACGATGCTGCTGATCCTGCGTCCTCCATAATAAGCCTTGTCCGTGATTGCATTATCGGCCCCGTAGTAGAGGAAACCCATCATGGAAGGAACCATGACTTCGCAGCCCTGCTGTTCCAGGTATGCCTGCAGGTTGTTGTTGCCCAGCGGAGAGTATTTCATATAGATTTCACCGACGATGCCGACTTTGATCTTCTCTTCTTTTCTTACCTCGATTGCTGCAAACTGCCTGCATATCTCATTGAGGTTTCGTTTCATGGCCCATCCGATGTAGCCCCTGTTGTTGGCGAACCGATCACTCAGATACCGTGTCCAGGTGGCGACCAGGGCATCGGCTTCACCCTTGTTCACTTCATACGGCCTCACTTGGTTTGACAAGGCCATAAGCAGGTCTCCGTAGATGAAAGCACTGTATGCCTGCAGCAGCATGAAGAAGGTCAGCTTGAATCCGGGATTCTTCTCCAGCCCCTTGAGATTGAGACTGATTACGGGAATATGCTCGAGATGGCACTTCTCGAGGGCTTTGCGCAGCAAAAATATATAATTGCTGGCCCTGCAGCCTCCTCCTGTCTGGGTGATGACCAAAGCAACTTTGTTGGTGTCGAAATTCCCGTGTTTCAACGCATCGATGAGTTGTCCGATGACGAGTTGGGCGGGATAACAGATATCATTGTGTACATACCTGAGCCCTTCGCGGATGACATTGGGACCCTGGTTCTCCAGCAGCACAACATTGTAGCCGTGATTGGCAAACACCTCTTTGGCGATCTTGAAGTGAACCGGCGACATATTGGGAATGAGAATGGTATAGTCCTTCTTCATCGCTTTTGTAAATACGGTGCTCATGTGCCGCTTGCCTCCCCGATTGCAGCGAGCAGACTGCGGATCCGAATTTTCACTGCCCCGAGGTTTGCAATCTCATCGATTTTTATCTGGGTGTAAATCTTGTCGGTCTGTCTGAGAATGTCGCGGATCTCATCACTGGTCACTGCATCGAGGCCGCAACCGAAGGAGACCAGCTGGATGATCTGCATGTCAGGTTGTGTGGTCACATACCGTGCGGCATCGTACATTCTTGCATGATAAGTCCATTGGTTGAGGACGGTCCGCTTTTCCTTCGGCACCAAATGGCTGACCCCATCCTCGCTGAGGACGGCACAGCCGCATTGAAGCAACAGACTGTCGATGCCGTGATTGACTTCACCATCGACGTGGTAGGGGCGCCCTGCAAGCACCATGATCGGCCAAGCACGTTTTCTGGCCTCCTCTACAATGATGGTTGCCTGGTTTCTTACCGCCTGCTGGTAGGTCCTCAGGGCCACGTAGCCCCGTTTGCATGCCAGCTTGACTTCACCCTTGCCAAGATTGTAGTGCTTGGAGAGTATTTCATAGAGCCGTGATGGTGCGAAGCGATCATCGGCAAGGCTTATGTAGTCGCTTATGAACAACACCTTGTGTTCGAGCAGTGAAGGCATGTTGTGCTTGAGTACTTCGGGGTAATAGGCAACCACCGGACAGTTGAAGTGGTTGTCCCCTTTCTCCTCCTTCAGGTTGTAACTGGAGCAAGGATAGAAAATGGCATCAACACCGGCCTCGATGAGCTGCTGGACATGTCCATGCATCAGCTTCGCTGGATAACAGATGGTATCGCTGCTGATCGTCGATTGGCCTTTCAGGTATGTATCCCGGGTGGAGGGCTCGGATACGACAACCTCGAAGCCAAGGCTGGACAGGCAGGCATGCCAGAAGGGCAGTTGCTCATAAAAGGAGAGTTGCAAAGGAATGCCGATGCGTCCCCGCTCATTTCTCCCTCTCTTCAAATCAGCCAGGTATTGTTGCTTGTAAGCATACAGATTGAGTCTTTCAGGATTGCTGACAAAGGTTTCAGGTTGTACGATGCGGTCGCACTTGTTTCCGCTGACAAGCTTTCGATCCCCATCGAAACTGTTGATGGTCAACAGACAGGCATTGGTACACCCTTTACAGTGTACCGTACGGGTTCGGTGGGAGAAGCTGGAGAGTTGTGCAAGAGAGAGGGTGGTTGTACTCTTATGGTCTTTTTTGTGCTGCTCCATGGCATGCAGTGCACAGCCATAGGCTCCCATCAGACCGGCTTCCTCGATGCGGATGACTTCGCTTCCCAGTTCCATTTCGAACGAACGCAATACCGCATCGTTGAGAAAGGTTCCTCCCTGCACAACGATGTGCCTGCCGAGCAGGGACGGGTCGGTTGACCGTACAACCTTGTACAGGGCGTTCTTCACCACACTGATTGCAAGACCTGCGAAAATGTCTGCAACACTGGCCCCGTCCTTTTGCGCCTGTTTGACCGAACTGTTCATGAACACCGTGCAGCGGCTGCCCAAGTCGACAGGATTCTGTGCCTTCAGGGCAAGCTCGGCAGCCTCCTGTGGCGAATAGCCCAGTGCATTGGAGAACGTCTGCAGAAACGAGCCGCATCCGGACGAGCACGCTTCATTGAGGAAAATATCGTCGATGACACCGTCCTCGATTTTGAAACACTTGATGTCCTGACCGCCGATGTCAATGATGAAGTCCACTTCCCGAAGAAACGTTTTGGCGCTTTTATAATGGGCCATTGTCTCAACCAACGAATACTCGAAGTTGAATGCATTTTTTACCAGAAGCTCCCCATACCCGGTTGAACATGCCTTGACGATGTGGATATCCGGATAGGAGGTAAGAAAATTGGTGAGGAACTCCTTTACCGCCTGCACTGGATTGCCGTTGTTCAGTTGGTAGCGGCTGTAGAGGAGCCTTCCTTGGGTGTCGATAATGCAGGCCTTCACGGTGGTGGAGCCTGCGTCGACACCGAGGAAGGCTTGTCCTTTGTAGTTGAGGGCATCAGCCTTCGGCAGCTTCGCCCTCTGATGGCGCCTTTGGAACTCCTCCAACTGTTCTTCGGTTTCGAAGAGGGGAGGGATGGAGGTGAATGCCTTTTGTGTATGATAGTGCTCAAGCTGATACACCAGGTCCGAGAGGGTGATGGTCTCATCGCTCTTGGACAACGCCGTCCCCAGAGCTACGAAATACAGGGAGTTTTCGGGACAAATTCCCTCAAGGTGCAAGGTTTGGTCGAAGGCTTTGCGCAAGGAGGAGAGAAATGTCAGAGGGCCGCCCAGATATACCACCTGACCGGTGATCGGACGACCTTGTGCAAGGCCTGCTATGGTTTGGTTGACCACCGCTTGAAGAACTGAAAGGGCGATGTCGGCCTTTTCAGCTCCTTGGTTGATGAGCGGCTGGACGTCGCTTTTTGCAAAAACACCGCATCGTGAAGCAATGGTATAGCTCTGCTTGGCCTGCTTCGCAAGATCATCCATCTGGTCTTGATCTATGTTGAGCAGGCTGGCCATCTGGTCGATGAATGATCCGGTGCCTCCGGCACAGGTCCCATTCATCCTCACTTCCATGTTCTTTCCCAGAAACAGGATTTTAGCATCCTCTCCTCCAAGTTCAATGACCACATCGGTGGAAGGAAGATAGTGCTGGATGGCAATGCGGGTGGCGTATACTTCCTGCACAAACGGCAGGTGCAATTGTTGGGAAAGCCCCATGCCGGCAGAGCCGGAGAGCGAGATGCATACCTGCCTGTCGCCAAGGTTTTGGAGCAGGGGCGTAAGCATCTGGACAGCGGTTTGGGGAATCTGAGAGTAGTGTCTACGATACTCTTGATGAACAACACGCAACTGTTCATCAAGTACTACGCATTTCATGGTTGTGGAGCCAACATCCAAGCCAATTTTCACTGAGAAGCCTCCGAATACACAAACCTTACGTAATTATCAGGAAATGGTACAGTGAACCCGATCTGTATTTAGACAGTGTTGGTAAAAATGTCTAGCTACGAGGTTGTCCGTCCGGTCCATAGTCAAATACCTGCACAGCATCAATTGCTTCTTCAAGCAAAGCCTCGATCCCCATTTGCCGGTAGTGCTGTGTCATCAGCTCTTTATCAGGCCGTACGAGTGGGTGTTTTGGACTGAATATCACGCAACAATCCTCATAGGGAAGGATGGAAGTCTCATAGGTTCCAATCTGTTTTGCAAGGTTCATGATCTCCTGCTTGTCCATGCCGACCAAAGGACGGAGTACCAGCTGTTCGCTCATGCTGTCGGTGAAAACCATGCTCTCAAGCGTTTGGCTGGCCACCTGGCTGAGTGCCTCCCCGGTTACGATGCACATTCCCTCCTGCTTCTTGGAAATGGCATTGGCTACGTGCATCATGGCGGCCCTGAACATCAAGGTTGTTTCTTCCTCCAGGCTGTGCTGCTTGATCCAAAGCTGCGCCTCGGTGAAGTGGACTACGTGCAACCGTGTTCCTTGCAGATACGGGGCGATCAATGTGGCCAAGGTCTTAACCTTCTCCAAGGCAAGTTCGCTGGTGTAGGGATAGGCATGGAAGTAGATGCACTCCATTTTCAACCCGCGTTGGGCCATGCGATAGGCTGCGACCGGACTGTCGATTCCTCCTGAGAGCAGCAGCATGCCCTTGCCTGCGGTGGTGACAGGAAGCCCGCCGGGTCCGCTTTTGGCGGAGGTGAAGAGGTACGCCTTGTCCCGGATCTCGCAATTGATGGTCATATCGGGATTCTTTACATCGACAGTCAGTTTGGGGTGCTCGCTATGAACCACCTCGCCGAGGATGCAGTCTATCTGGTAACTGTTCAACTCGAAGTTCTTGTCGGCTCGCTTGGTGATCGACTTGAAGGTACCCACTCCCTTGGAGAAGGGTTCATCCTGCATCAGAACCCGTGCTGCTTCCTTGATGGCCTCGATGTCCTTTGCACATCGGAGGCAGCGTGAATAGCCGACAACCCCGAAGGTTGTGCTGAAGGCCATTTCAATGGTGTCCCGGGGACAGCCGTTCTCTATCTCAAAGAAAATTCGGCCTTTCTGTTTGGAGACCTGAGTACGGTATCCCTTGAGCTTGCTCTTGATGTTGTTCTTGAGCCGTTTCTCGAAAAAATCACGGTTCAAACCTTTGAGGGATATTTCTCCCAATCGTACCAAATACAGGGTAGAGTCGTTCATGCATGCTCCAAGATGAGTTGTGTGACAGCCTGTGCCAAGATTTCAACATCCTCGGCTGTAGTATCCTTGGATAGTGAGATGCGGATGCTGTTCTTTGCAAGCTGTGCTGAAAAAGCCATGGCTGTCAGGACACTCTGGGATTTTTGTTTGGCATTGTTCGAACAGGCTGAGCCGCTGGAAACGCAGAGGCCCTGGTCGAACAACAAGCGGGTGAATACTTCACTGGGAAGTTTCGGGTGAGCCAGTGCAAGGATGTAGGGACTACAATGCTCCGACGGGCTGAAGATGGGCAGAGCCGAGAGCTTGTCACGCAAAAATGCATTCAGACCGGATACATGCTTGTAATTCTCCTCGAGGCTGTGAAAGGCATCCTTGACAGCCTGATGCATTGCTGCGATGCCGCCGATATTCTCGGTTCCCGGCCTCAGGCCTCGTTCTTGTGATCCACCGCGGCTAAGGCTTTCAATGCCTGCGTTGGTATTGTACAGCAAGCCTACACCGCGGGGACCATGAAGTTTATGGGCACTGAAGGAGGCACTGTCAATTCCCATGGCTTGCAGGTCGAACCTGATTTTCCCGAGAGCCTGCGTCGCATCGGTATGAACATGTATTTTTCGGTTGTTGTGCTCGCTTTCGAAGGCTCGGACAACCTCCACCAAACCACCGACGTCCTGAATCGTGCCTACGACATTGTTTACCAGCATGATACAGACAAGCCGGGTTTCACTGCTCAAGGCTTTCTGCAAATCTTCTTTCTGGACAAAGCCATTGGGTGCGGCAAGCGTTGTCACCTTCCAGCCAAGTTGTTTCAGCAGCCTGGCATATTCCGATACCGAGGGGTGTTCGATGCCGCTGAGGATGACCTGACCCTTTCGTTCCTTCCAAATAAGACTGTTTAGGATGATGGCATTGGATTCGGTCGCTCCACTGGTGAAGGTGAGAGAGAGCGGATCTACGCCAAGCAGGCCGGCAAGATCGGCCCTGGTTTGCTCAAGAAATGCTTTTGCATCTCTTCCTTCCTGATGAAGGGATGATGGATTGCCTCTATACTGCACAACCGCCTTCGTATAAGCATCTAGCGCTGACCGGCTCATACTGGTGGTGGCTGCATTGTCAAAATATCGTATCTCGCGCATGGCCCACATTGTGCGACAATGCAAGGATTTTTGCAAGCACGGCTTCTCGTATGGTTCTTGTCTTCTTCCCTGTCTCCAGGGTATAACATGAGTATGAAGAAATTGATGACAGCCGTGCTCGACCAAGGAAAAACCACGGATATTTTGCTTGCCGATGATTTGAAGGACCTGGCCAACCATCTTGGCGGCTACGGCCGCTCGGTCATGTGGGTGTACGATACCAATACAGCCAAATTGTTCAAACAGCTTCCTCCCGCCCATGTAGTGCTGGAGAGCGGTGAGAGTTCGAAGCACTTCGGGTCGCTTGAACGCATCCTTTCGACATCCCTGGATGAGGGGCTGGCACGTGACGGACGGATCATCGGGTTCGGCGGGGGAGTGGTCTGCGATCTTTCCGCCTTTGCAGCATCGGTCTATATGAGGGGTTGCAGGCTGACGCTGGTTCCCACCACCTTGCTTGCCATGGTGGACGCCGCCGTAGGTGGCAAGACGGCAGTCGATTTCCGCGGTATGAAAAACATGGTCGGCTCGTTTTATCCAGCCGGTGAGGTTCTCATCTGCATCGATACGCTCAGGACTCTCAGTGACAAGGAGTTTCTCAACGGGCTTGCCGAGGTCATCAAGCATGCCCTGCTCAGCCAGGATGAGGAGCTGTACAAGTTCCTTCTCGTGAAAAAGAATGAAATCCTCAGCCGGGAGTCCAAGACCTTGGCAAATCTGGTGGAGCTCTCACTGGATGTGAAAAAGTGGTATATCGAACAGGATCCCACCGAGACAAAAGGCATCAGGCAGATGCTCAACCTGGGCCATACCTTCGCCCATGCTTTGGAATCCTCGTCCCACTTCGGCAGCTGGAGTCATGGTGCTGCCGTGGCATGGGGAACCTGCCGTGCTTTGGAAGCCGGAGTCGTGCTGCAGGTGACTGATAAAGCCTACGCTGGTGGTGCGACCAAGCTATTCAAGAGCTACGGCTATGATATTGAGCATCGCATCGGCCGCGGTGATTGGATTGAGTTCCGCGACCATTTGCTCAAGGACAAGAAAAAAGTGGACGGCAAAGTTCTCTTTGTCCTCTTGCAAGGTCAGGGAAAGGGTGTGCTCAGGGCGCTTGAGATGCCGTTGATCCAGCATCTCGTCATAGCAAAGCCGATTTTCTAGTTCATTTTCATTCGACCAACTTCAACATTGATCCATAGACTTTGTCAACCTGTTTGGCCAGCTGCTTTTGGCCCGCTGCCTCCAACGCATCGGCCAACTGGAGCAGGGTGAACAGTGATGTGTCCAAAGCATCAAAACAATCATCGACTGCGGTAAATCGGTAATTGCCGTTTCCACTCTCCTCCAGAGCTACGAAATGCAGTTGCTTCCGCTCCTTTTTGCTCTTGGTGAAAGCGAGCAGCCACATCAGGTTGTCAACCAGTGTCGCTGCATCGGCGATGGTATAGACACCGGAAGGTGGATTGTCGAGAATGCCTTGCCCGACTTTCAACTTACCATGTAATTCCAATATTGAAAAGAATTTATCTCCATAGTGGATATAGAATCCTTGGTGAAGAAGTGCGGCTGGGAAGTTCTTGGGTCGCTTGGGGGCCTTCTCGTTGGCCTGTACCAGATAGGCAAGGTCTTCGAGGGGGATGATGGCAACAAGTTTTTGTTTCTTCTTGCCGATGACCAACGTCGGATAGGTACGCTTGTAGACGGTGATCGTTGCTTTTCCCTTCTCCTCGACTTTTCCTTTCTTCTCCTCCCTCTCTTCCTTGCGCGAAGGCTTCTCGCCTTTAGCCAAAGCCGTGAGCCGTGGGTAGAGTTCAACCGAAATATCATCCAGCCATGCCTTCTCAAGCGGGCTTACACCGCGTGCATACAGGCGGCTCGTTTGAACGATTTCTCCGGCGATGATGAATTGTGGAAGTGTTTTGAAGTAGGCACTGCCTGGGTGGATGAAGACTTGGTCGGCCGTCAGGCTCTTGTACATATTGCCTTTTGCCTTGATGCACACATACTGCATCAAGCCGCTGGCGATGCAACACAGGTATTCGCGTACTGTACCGCCGCTGGAAAGGGGAAATCCGATATCGGAACAAATTTCCCCAAGTTGTTCATTGACATGGACTATTTCCTGCATGCCTTGGAAATCAAGATAGTTGCGCTTGCAAAACTTTTGCTTTGCCTCCTTGCCTGAATTTGCAATGTACTGTCGGTAGAGGTTCAGATAGGAGACAAAGTCTCCGTATTCGGTATTGTTGAAACGCTTGTGGGCGGCGCGGCTGAGTTCTTCCTCGCCGGGAATCAACAGGAACGGAGTCTTGGTGGAGAGAAAGGAAACCGCTATCAATACTTCCTCAAGAACATCGGGATGATTCATCATTGCTTCGACGATGACCCGTGAGTGACGGGGCAGCAGGGGGAAGCGGCACATCAAGGACCCGATGGAGGTGAGACGGCGGTACTCATCGATCGCCCCGATGAAACGCAGGGTATCCTCGGCGCTGGCGATGGCGCTGTGCTTGGGACGGGTGATGAAGGGGAAATGCTCATAATCGTAGATGGACAGGTCGCTCATCCTCAGCACTACTTCGCTGAGGTCGGTGCGCAGGATTTCTTCGGTCCCATAGGGCAGGCGGCTTTGGTAATCCTCTTCGCTGTAGAGGCGGTAGCAGACACCGGGACCCGTACGGCCCGCCCGTCCTTTGCGTTGCTCACAACTGGAGCGGCTGGTGGGAAGGGGAACCAGGGAGGAGGTGAAATCCTTTTGGTTGTAAAAATTGATTTTTGCAATCCCGCAGTCGATGACGGTTGTGATGCCGTCGATGGTGACTGAGGTTTCAGCAATATTGGTAGCCACAACGACCTTGGTTTTTCCCGGTCCCGTCTCGTTGAAGACCGCTTCCTGTTCCTCTTTGCTCAATCGTCCAAACAGTGGATAGATTTCGAGCAAATGGTCGGGATCGGCCATGTACAAGGCATTGACGCAGGTGGTGATGTCGAACTCGCCGCTCATGAACACCAATATATCGCCCGAATGCCGTTTGGCTTCAGTCATGACGATGGAGGTGACCGCTTCAATCTGATAATCGAGCGTCTCCCGTTCCAAGGGCTTGTAGATGACCTGGACAGGATAGATGCGGGCATCGATGCTGACAATCGGGGCGTTGTCAAAGAACTCGCTGAACACCTTGGTGTTGATGGTGGCGCTGCTGATGATGACCTTGAACTCTTTTCGTTGAGCCATGACATCCTTCAAAAGACCAAGGATGAAGTCGATGTTCAGTGAGCGCTCATGGGCCTCATCAACCAAAATTACCGAATAGGAGCGAAGCAGTGGGTCGGCCTTCAGCTCCATGAGCAGGATGCCGTCGGTCATCACCTTGATGCGGGTATTGGAATTTGTAGTATCCTCAAACCGCATCTTGTATCCGACAAACCCATCATCCTTGCCGACTTGCCGTCTGATGAAATCACTGACGCTGAGTGTTGCAATGCGTCTGGGTTGCGTAATGCCTACCTGCAGTTGGTCTGCATAGCCGGCTTCATGGAGGATCAGGGGGATTTGCGTAGTCTTTCCGCTTCCGGTTGGACTTTCAACAATGATGACTTGGTTTTCTGCAAGTCCATCAAGAATTTCCTGCCGATGCAGATACACCGGCAAATGTTTCATGTCTTTCAAATTAATTCCTTTGTAGTATGGGTAACGCCTCTTGTAGTGTCAGATTTGGATGATTTTCCCGGCTCACCAGGTTTTTCAAGGTAAACCGATTCTGCTCTTCCTCTTCCTTGCTTACAAGAATGGCGTAGGGTATGGCATTGTTCTCAGCCCACTTGTATTGGGCTGCCAGCTTTTTGTCTGCGAGATAGACACAGACTCGAACGCCTGCCTTCCTGAGGTTTCTGGCAAGCTGGTCGTAATAGGCGAATGAAGCCGCATCGGTATTCAAGATGGCTGCATCGGCAGAGCTGGTCGACTGTACGATGGGGCTGTCCAGTTCTTCCAAGGCGGCCAGAAGACGGTCGAGCCCGATTGAGGAGCCTACTCCAGGCAGCTTTTCCTTGGTATAGAGGCTTGCCAGGTCGTTGTACCTTCCCCCGCTGCATACCGAACCGAAATGCGGCAGCCGGGTGAGGAACGTTTCGTAGACGATGCCCGTGTAGTAGTCGAGACCCCGGGTGATGGAGGGGTCGAATACGAAGTGACCGGCTATGCCGGCAGCTTTCAGATAGGCATAAATGGTTCTCATTCGTTTTGTGTGGACCTCTTCGTGTCCTGCGAGCGCACTCAACCGGTCAAGTGTGTCCAAAAAACTTTCGCTCTCATCTTCCTTATGTATATAGGAGAGAATCCGGTTCGCTTTGTCAGTGCTGCCGGTAATCCTGGCAAGTTGCAGAGCCACTTCATCCTTGCCGATTTTCCTGAGCTTGTCGACCGTCCTCAGTATTTCGATGGACTTGTCAGCGATGTCCAAGTGTGCCAGAAAGGCATTGAACAGACCCCTGTGGGCGATGCAGAACTGATAGTCCTCGATTCCCATGACCGCGAAAGAACTGTCCATCATGCTGAGAATCTCAAAGTCGGCCTCGGCATTATCGACACCTACAATATCAAAGTCACACTGGGTGAACTCCCGGTATCGTCCTTTCTGGGGGTTTTCGCCGCGCCACACCTTGTCGATGTGAAACCGCTTGAAGGGCAGTGCAAGTTCACTTTGGTGTTGAGCCAGGAAACGGGCAAACGGTACGGTAAGGTCGAAACGAAGGGCGACATCTCGCTCCCCGTTATCCTTGAAATGGAAAATCTGCTTGTCCGTCTCACCACCGCCTTTGCCGAGCAGCACTTCGGTATATTCGAGCACCGGAGTATCGATGGGAACAAAACCATAGGAGGAGAAATGGGTTTCCAACTTGCCGATGATTGCTTTTTTGGGGATTTCCATGGCAGGCAGGAAGTCTCGGAAACCTTTCAGAACCCTTGGTTCAATGATGCTCCCTTCCTTTGTTTTATTACTCATTGACTCATGCTCCTGTTGTGTTTTTAGAGTGGATGGTGTACAAAGAGTGTATAATGAATCGCTTGTTCTCTGCAATACGCGGTTCTTTCCACTCCATACAACTTCATTTGAGAGCGATATGCTGATACGATACAAACAAGACGAACAAGGAAAGACTCTGCCTGTTGCCAACATCTACACGCAAGCTGAACATAAGATCCAAGCCAACCTGTTGGACAAGGATGCCCTCTGGGCCATCAAAAAACTGCAAGCCAGCGGCGCAGAGGCGTATTTGGTCGGGGGTGCGGTTCGGGATATGTTGCTTGGAACCACCCCGAAGGACTTTGATATTGCCACCAGTGCATCACCGAGGCAGATCCAAAGGATGTTCTGGAACGCCAGAATCATAGGAAAGCGCTTCAAGCTGGTTCACTTGGTTTTCAAGGATAAGGTTCTAGAGGTTTCCACCTTCCGAAGCGGCGAGGAAGCGATGGACGGGAACAACAATGTGTTCGGTTCCATCGACCAGGATGCAAAGCGCCGGGATTTCTCCATCAACAGTTTCTATTACGATCCCACCAGTGGACAATTGCTTGATTTCAACCATGCCATGGAGGATTTCAAGAAAAAGCGGATCAGTTCCATCATCGATCTCGATGAGTCCTTCACCGAAGATCCGGTACGGATGATCAGGGCCATCAAATATTCGGTCACCACCGGGTTCTCCTTGCGTTGGAGCATCAAGATGGCAATTCGTAAATACTCCAATGAACTATCCAGGGTCTCAACGAGCAGACTGACCGAAGAAGTAAACAAAATTCTTTCAAGCGGTCACAGCTGCGAAATTTTCAATGAATTGAAACGGTACAAGCTTCTGGTTTTCATGCTTCCGGCCTTCTCAATCTACAGCAGTTATCCCCAGGTGCAATCGAGCCTGAGGGAGATGGACAAGCAAGTGTTGCTCTCCAAACAAGGCAAGGGACCTGAAGTACAACAAGCTGATATGATCAAGGCGCTTGTCGATCCCCTGATTGTCTTCACTGATGAGCAAATGACATCAGAGCAACGCTTCAAGGAGACGTTCAGGCAGATCAAGGTGTTGATCAGTCCCATGACCCCCTCCAATTACGATATCGAGCTTGCCAGCGAGCGTTTGCTGTGTGAGCGCGGCTTCAAGACCCCCCGAAACTGCGTTCGGGTCCAGCGTCCTGCAAATCGAATTCCCGGTAGAAGGACCCCTGCTTCTGCAGCACAGCGCAAGGTGCGGCCCGAGGTATCGGCTGAAGGGGCGAAAAAGCGAAGAGCCCGAAAGCGTGGACCGAAGAAGAATCCATTGGTCGCAACAGGCGTGCAAGTACCTTCAGAGCAGACCACAGCACTGACCAGCGCCGAGGTGCATGATCTCTAGCCCCACTCCTCGATTTCGATGTTGACACTGGCGACGAAAATGCTTCCGTATTTCTCCAAACTGTCGGCGATGTACTCCTGCAGTTCGCCCAAGGTGGTGGAGATTTGATGTTGCATCGGTACCCTGAGCTTGACAGTCAGAGCATAGCCTTCCGGTTTGACCTGGACCTGTACCCGCTTGACCTTGATTTGCGAATCGAACTCATCCAGGCAATGGGCAACCATCTGGGTAAGGGCGGCTTCACTGACCGTTGTTTTGCTGTACTTGGAAAATTCCGGCCTTACAATGGTTTTCTCAAAGCTGACATTTCTTCGCTTGAACGGAACACGATGGCTTTTCTTGTTCAAGAAGACACGCATTGAATCGTACACTATCTGTGGATAATTGCGTGTGATTTCAATGGAAGGTACCGGGATGACATGCTTGCCTTCGGAATAGCGGATGCGCATTGCCGTCTCAATCTGTTCCTTGGTGGCGATATCCTCGATGCGAAACAGCTTCTCGGGCTGGGGAAGGTTGAGCCGGGAAGCAATTTTATACACCATTTTTTCACTGGTTCCGATGATCAGCACCTTATGGTACTTTTCCTTGGCCAAAGCTTCGTTGACCTGCCTTTGGTGGTCCACATCGTCAAATACAGCGGTACGAACAGCCGAAAGGACGTTCTCCTCCCGCTTGGCGGATTTGCCTGCAAGGATGCGGTCGCCACGGATGAGCAGTCCATCATCTATGATTAAATCTATACGATATTTCTGGGCAACCAACTTGGAACGAAAGCTTTTGCCGGTCCCGCTTTTACCGACCAAGGCATACACCTTCGTTCCCTTCAATTTCCAGAAGGCATACCTAAATACTCGATTCATGGTTTTCATTATACCGAAATTCTTGTACAATAGCACTGTATTTGCTAAAATTCTCAGTCTGTTCTGATAATCATCTACACAAGGAGCGTTATGCATGCAGAAAGTACCTACGTTCAGCAAGGGTGGTGTGCATCCTGATGACAAGAAGGTATTCAGCCGTTCCCAGTCGATTGAAAGACTACCAATGCCGTCGGAGTTGATCGTCGCACTGTCACAGCACCTTGGTGCACCGGCGAAAGCCCTGAAAGCCAAGGGCGATACCGTACGTAAGGGAGAGAAGATAGGGGAGAGTGCAGGGTTCATCAGCGCTGATGTCCACTCACCTGTCAGCGGCGTTGTCAAGGAAATAAGACGGATCACGCTCGCCAACAGCGTCCAATGCGATGCGTTTGTGATAATTCCCGATGCCGAACAGCCCGACCAGAAAAGCGAAATGCTTGATTGGAAAGGGCAAAGCAGTGCCGAACTGCTTGCGAAAATCAAGGATCTGGGTATTGTAGGCATGGGTGGGGCTACGTTCCCGGCTCATGTGAAATTCACCGTACCCCGAGACAAGAAGGTTGAAGCCTTCGTGGTCAATGGTGTTGAGTGTGAACCCTACCTGACCGCCGACTACCGCATCATGCTCGAAAAAGGCGAAGAGGTTCTTGAAGGAGCCATGATCTGCGCCAAGATTATCGGAGCTCAGCGGATTATTGTCGGTATCGAAATGAACAAACCTGACTGTATCGCCCATCTGAAGGACATTGTCAAACAGAAGGGCTATCCGATTGAAATCATGGGTTTGAAAATAAAGTATCCCCAGGGAGATGAGAAGCAGCTGCTCAAGGCAACCATAAACCGTGAAATTCCTTCGGGCAAGCTACCTCTCGATGTTGGAGCCGTGGTTGCCAATATCGGAACCTGCAATGCAGTGTACGAAGCGATCGTATTGGGGAAGAGCCTGTATGAACGGGTGATCAGCGTCACCGGTGAATGCATAGCAAAGCCCAAGAACATTCTTGCTCCCATAGGAACCAAGGTAAGCGATTTGCTCGCCTTCTGCGACGGTTTCTCAAGCGAACCGGAAAAACTGGTCAGCGGTGGTCCCATGATGGGCTTCTCCTTCTTTGATATGGAAACACCCATCACCAAGGGAAGCAGCGGATTGCTCGCTCTGCCTCCACAAAAAAAGGTTCGCACAACGGCATGCCTCAACTGTGGACGCTGCGTAGCAGCCTGTCCCATCGGATTGATGCCGGCCAAGCTGTATCGCCTGATCACCAATGGTCGCTATGAAGAGGCGATGCAAACCAGTCTGATGGACTGCAAGGAGTGCGGTTGCTGCTCCTATGTCTGTCCTGCACATCTTCCTCTTGTGCACACCATGAAGACTGGAAAGAAACTGGGGAGAAAGAAGAAATGAATAAACCTACCTTGACGGTTTCCTCTTCACCACACCTTCATGCGAAGACGGACACCGCATCCATCATGTGGATGGTATCGCTTGCCCTGACTCCAGCCACCCTGTGGGGTGTCTATGTATTCGGCCTGCGTTCAGCTCTTGTTCTTGCGGTGGCCATCGCAAGTTCGTTGCTCTGTGAATTTCTCTTGGGCAAACTCAGCAAGGAATCGACGCTCTGGGATGGTTCTGCATTCCTTACGGGCTTGTTGGTTGGATTGAACATGAGCCCTTCGATTCCTTTGTTCATTCCCGTTTTGGCAAGTGCCTTTGCGATTTTTGTTGCAAAGTGGGTGTTCGGGGGCTTGGGAGCCAACTGGGCCAACCCGGCGCTTGCAGGCCGTGTGTTCGTGTTCTTTTCCTATACAACCCCGATGTCCAGCTTCGTCACCCCCAAGACGCTCGCTTCTGCGATGCCGGATGCAATGGCTTCGGCAACTCCGCTGGGATTTGCAAAAACAGCCATCGCCTCGGGCACTCTCGGCATGGATACAAACGCCCTTTTGCAGGCTTCTTCGTATCCTGCAACCTCATTTGCCCAATCGATTTCTGCAGCCACAGGATTCAGCGCCTACAGCATTGACGCTTTCTTGGGCAATGTCGCCGGCTGTATCGGTGAAGTGAGTGCACTGGCCCTTCTCATTGGCGGGATTTTCCTACTTGTCACCAAGATCATCACCTGGCATATTCCCGTTACATATCTTTTGAGTGTCGGTGTGTTCTCTTGGATTTTCGGTGGTATTCCCTCGGCCAATGGAGCTTTCAGCGGAGCCTTCTTCCCTTCGATGTTCAGCGGCGGCCTGATGCTCGGTGCCTTGTTCATGGCAACCGACTATGTCACCAGCCCGATTACCCGCAAAGGGCAGATGATCTACGGTCTGGGGTGTGGCTTCTTTACCTTCCTCTTCAGATATTTCGGCAGCATGCCCGAGGCGGTCTCGGTCTCCATCCTTCTGATGAATATTCTGGCCCCCACCATCGACCGGTATATCATTCCGCGCAAGTTCGGTGATACCAGAGAACTGCGCAAGAAGCAGAAGGAGGCAAAAGTATGAGAAAAAATATCAAGTATGCCATGATCCTTCTTACCATCTGTGCAGTAAGCGCTTTTGCACTCGCCTTGACCAATTCCATCACCTCTCCTGTCATTGCCCAAATGGACTCAAACAATCGAGTAAAGGCGCTTGAAGCGGTGAGTGCCGGATACGATATCGGCGAGCAAAAAGAAGTCACCGGCCATGCTTACGTTACCTATGTCATCGACTTGCAGAAGGATGCCGAGGTTGCGGGATACATCCTGGGGCTGAAAACCGCTGGATATGGCGGTGAAATGACGTTGGTGGCATCCTATACCGCTCAAGGAGAAATGTTGTTCGCCCAGCTGTTGACCCACAACGAGACACCCGGGCTTGGCAAGAAAGCCGAAGACGATGGGTATATGGACAAATTCAAGGGTACCGGTGGTGCGAAGCCCGTCCCGACGAACAAGACCATGCTCAGTTCCGACGATGCGCAGGCAGTCAGCGGTTCCTCGGTAACGTTCACTGCAATTGCCAAAGCGATCAATGGCGGCAGTGAATATGTGAAAAGCCTTGGAGGTGTAAAGTGAAAGCCAATTTGAAAGAACTCACCAAAGGTATATTCAAAGAGAACCCGGTGTTTGTCATCGTCCTCGGACTGTGCCCGGTCCTTGGTGTTTCCAGCCAGGTCTCAAATGCCATCGGCATGTCGGCAGGCGTCATGTTCGTATTGCTGTTCAGCAATATTTTCATCTCGGCCTTGCGGAAAGTCATTCCTGCAAGCATTCATATTCCTGCCTATATCGTCATCATCGCGAGTCTTGTTACCATCACTGAGATGGTGATGCATGCATTTGTCCCTGCAGTCTACAGCGCTCTTGGAGTGTATCTACCCTTGATAGTTGTCAACTGCATCATTCTTGGAAGGGCCGAGGCGTTTGCAAGCAAGAATACCGTGCTTGACTCAATTCTTGATGCACTGGGCATGTCGATCGGATTTGCCTTGGGCATTACCCTGATCGCCCTCATCCGTGAGTTGTTTGGTTCAGGAACCATTACTTTGTTTCCTGTTGGTACTTTCAGCGGTGTCATCAACATCCCATGGTTCATCAACAACCCGATCCGTGTTCTGGCCTTGGCCCCGGGGGCATTGCTGCTGATGGGATTCCTGAAGGCGTTTTTCGACTGGAACACCTTGAGAAAGAAGGATAGGTAACATGAGCTATATCGCAATACTTTTAACGTTCATTTTTATCAACAACTTCATTCTTGTACAGTTTTTGGGACTTTGTCCGTTCATCGGGGTCTCCAAGAACAGCGAGAATGCCATCGGCATGGGTGCCTCTGTTACCTTTGTTACCACCGTAGCCTCGGTTGTCACCTGGGCCATCTACTATTTCTTGCTGGTTCCTTTCAACCTGCAGTACCTGCAGACACTGACCTTCATTCTGGTCATCGCCAGCTTGGTACAGCTTCTTGAGATGGTGATTCAGAAGATCAGCCCTGCTCTGTATAAGGCACTAGGCATCTATCTTCCCCTCATCACCACCAACTGTGCAGTACTCGGTATTGCAATCATCAACATCTCCAACAATTATAATGTGATGGAAGCCTTCACTGCAGGACTTGCTGCCGGACTGGGGTTCACCCTTGCCATTGTTTTGATGAGCAATATCCGCGAGCGTCTTGATCTTCAGCCGGTGCGCAAGGCGTATCGCGGCATGCCGATTGCTTTCATCAGTGCGGGTTTGATGGCCTTGGCATTCATGGCCTTCGACAAGTCCTTGATCACCAACCTGCATTTGGTATAAGGGGGGAGATGTGAATATTCTCTTTGCTATTCTTGTGGTAGCCGTCCTCGGCGGCTTGTTTGGATTCGGTCTTTCCTATGCTGAGAAGAAACTTGCGATCAAGAAAGACCCTAGAGTTCTTGCCCTCGAACCGATCATGCCTGGTGCCAACTGTGGTGTCTGTGGCTATGCCGGTTGTAATGCATATGCCGCTGCCGTCGCCTTGGGTGAAGCTGAAATCGGGCTTTGCAGCCCTGGAGGTCCCTCTCTTGTTGCCAAAATGGCCGAGATCATGGGCAAAAAGGTGGAAGCGAGCGGTGATGACCGCCGCAAAGTCGCACATGTCATGTGCAAGGGCAACACCGAGTTCACGGTAAAAGACTACAATTATGAGGGGTTGCTTGACTGCAATGCCGCCTCGCTTTTGTTCGGCGGTGATAATAATTGCAAGAGCGGATGCCTGCATTTGGGCAGTTGCATAAAAGTTTGTCCGGTTGGGGCTATCTCTAAGGACAAGGATGGGTATATTATAGTTGATGAAAAACTTTGCATCAGCTGTGAGAAGTGCGTCGCGATCTGTCCCACCGGGGTCATGAAGATGATCTATGAAGACAGTGAGTATGTCATCGACTGCAATAGTCACGAGCCCGGTGGAAAGGTTCGCAAACAGTGTACGGTTGGATGTATAGGATGTAAGATTTGTGAAACCAAGTATCCTGAATCAGGATGCAAGGTCGATCGATTTCTTGCTGTCTTTGATCAGACGCTCCCGCACAGTCAAATAGAAGAGGCTGCCCAGGCGTGTCCGACAAAAATCATCATCAAGCGGTAATGGATGAAAGTACTGATAGGTGCCTACAGTCAACTTAGCCAAGGTGTACCAGTGCCCGCATTCGAGCGGGCACTTACTGCTGTAATCAAGCCAATGCTGACGCTTTTGCACCACAGTGAAGGATCTGTGCTGCAGCTCTCTTTGGGGGTGCCGGTGCTGGAGTGGTTGGAGTTGACTCAACAACCTGTCAATCTTTTGCTCGCCGATTTGGCAAGGCAGGGCAAAATCGAATTTTTGACAGGTTCCTATCATCAAAGCATTCTCAATCTGATCTCTCCGAAAGATCGATCGAATCAGGTTGAGCTTACCACCACCTATTTGCGCAAGCGATACGGACAACGTTCAAAAACGATGTTCAGCTATGCCCAGGTATTCAATCCGAACTACATCAACACCATGAATTTATGTTGTGTTGATTCCCTGGTCATCTCTTCCTATGATTGCGACAAGCCGAAACAACAGTTCTCCCAACCGTTTTCCATGCAGGAAATGGGCAAATCCATTTCAGTGATCCCGACAAGCTCTCCCATCAACTCACTGGTGCAAAAGTTTGGGGCAAAGGAGATAAGCTTTGGCAATCTGCTTGATCAAATCCGCTTGGTGTTTGAAGCAAGGCCGCAATTCATCATGGCCATGGTGAATATCGATCAGCTTTTGCAGGGCGGCATCAGTGAGGAGCAGACGGTCCAACTGTTTACTACCTTCCTGCACTACGGTTCACAGAGCATCGAAGAAATACACGGAGAACAAGAACTTCCTCCAAAAGGGTACCTGCAGGCAGGTTGGTACGGCTTTGACTCAATCAAATCGGATTTATGCTGCATCAACGAACTCTTTGTAAAGGACGAAAGTTTTGCGTACATGTACGGTCGGTACACCTCTATGGTTGAGACTGCTCGTTCGTATAAGAAAGATAAGGATGTTCGCAAGCGTTTGGAGCAGTTGATCCAAAAGATGTCGACGGGAGCAGTGTATCTGTGTGATGCCAATGCAACCATGCTTCGCAGTTCGGTCAGAAAGCTGTTCTGGAGATACATCAGTGAAGCAGACAGTGTTCTGGCCGGCCTGAACGATTTTTCCTACCCGGTAATCACCGATTTTGACCGCGATGCATTGGATGAATACTTGGCCATTGGCAAATATCTGAGCTGTGTGGTCGACTCCAAGGGTGGAAGCCTCGCCGAGTTGACATACCTGCCTTCCTTATACAACTACGGGGACACGCTTTCGGTGATGAAGGGATTTGGAAGCACCGTGAAAAACCTGCATCAAACCCCGCCGGGAAGAAAGCAACGCTTATTCACCGATGTGTTTCTGCCACATGACTCGGTGCTCGATGAATATTCGAAAACCGATGAGCATTCCTGTCTCGATATGAGCAATGCAGTGTACAGCCTCTCCGTCCTTGATCGGCGAAATACTGAGTATCGTGCGGTCGCCACAACCGGCCGGTCTGCAATCATCAATGGAGAGCTTGAGATATCCAAGCACTTCAAGCTGAGACAAAATACCGTGTTGCTTGATGTGACACTGACCAATCTGAGCGAACATCCGGTCAGCTTTCTGTATGGCTGTGAGATTCCTCTTTCCATCGCTTCGTTCAAGAATCGGGTATCGTTTTTTCAACTCGAAAGCAAAAAGAATGTACTGCACGAGGAAGAGGAAATCATCCTTGAGCATGTCAAATCAATCAGGATGTATGATGAGCCGAACAGCACCTCGCTCACCTTGGTTGCCGATGCCCGCTTTACCTTGTTGAAAGAAGACTATACTATTGAAAAATCCACCATCCTCGGCGTGGAACAACTGTACCAGCATACGTTGTTCATGACTTTTTGGCCCATCCAATTGGAAAGCGGAGCAGAGAGAAAAATTACCCTTGGACTCAGGGTGGAACGAAAATAACTGTCTCAAGGAGTGAGCCCATGTTTTTCCAGAATAAATCCCTGTTTGAAAGTATAAAAGAAGAAGCCTATACCGTATGGAGGCGTCTTTGACCCCGATCGCATGCTTTCTGAAATCCAAGACCTTGAAGCAAAAACACTTGCACCCGGTTTCTGGGATGACCGAAAGGGAGCCGAAGCGTTGTTTGCAAAGCTGAACAGCCTGAAGGATTCCTACTACCCTTGGAAAGAGTTGATCGATTCCATTGCAGAAATGTCTGAATTGATGGAAATCTACGCTGATGAGCCGAATAATCCTGAGGAAGAAGCACAGATTGATGAGCAGATCGGAGCACTAAAAGAGCAGTACCACCAACTCAAGCTGAAGACGCTGCTCGATGGCAAATTTGACAAGAACGACTGTTTTCTCACCATCCATGCAGGTGCCGGAGGCAATGAGGCCAGTGACTGGGCTAATATGCTGATGCGTATGTACCTCCGATATTGCGAGCGGAACGGGTTCAAGAGTCAGGTGCTCGATATTCTTGAAGATGAAGGTGGTATAAAAAGTGCCACCATCAAGGTATCGGGACCGTACAGTTTCGGCTACCTCAAGGGGGAGGCCGGCGTGCATCGCCTGGTCCGCATCAGTCCCTTCGATTCGCAAAAACGCAGGCACACCTCCTTTACCAGTGTCTATGCATCGCCTGTCATCGACGACACCATCGAGATTGACCTCAAGCCCGAGGACTATCGCCTGGATACCTATCGTGCAGGCGGGGCGGGCGGACAGCATGTCAATAAGACCGACAGTGCAGTGCGCATCACCCACTATGCAACCGGCATTGTCGTTCAATGCCAGAATGAACGCAGCCAAGTCATGAACAAGGATGTCGCATTCAAGATGCTCAAGAGCCGACTCTACGAGTACTATCGTGAAGAGAAGGAGAAGGAGCATCAGAAGGACGCCATTGAAAAAAAGGAAATCACCTGGGGAAGCCAGATTCGATCATATGTATTCCAGCCTTACACAATGGTCAAGGATCATCGGACAGGGGTGACCGTAGGCAATATCCAAGCAGTCATGGATGGGGAAATCGGGGATTTCATTGAAGGCTATCTCCAATGGGCCCAGAAGGAGGAGTAGCCTATGGCCAGGCGCTCAGCCTTGCTGACACTCCTTCTTGTTCTCTTGTTCCCCTTGTTCGGTGTTGAAAAAGCCGGCCCCTCTTTTCGTGTCGGCATTGTTTCTCTCGATGCCGGTCTGGAAGATATGGCCGAGGTGGTAGCCGCTTCGGCCAAAGCCTATGGTCCGCGTATTCACCTCGATGATCGGCAGCATCAGGTGATGCTGGAAAAACAAAACCTACTCCTCGAGCAGGAAAGAATCGATGCATTGCATGCTGCCTACATGAAACAGGATGCCGCAACAGTGGCTGCACTGCAGCAGGAGCAGGTCTTTGGAGAGATCAGCCGGGTCCTTGATTGCAACTATACCGTTGAACCGTATCAAAGCGAGCTTGCAACGCTGCTTCGTTCAGGCAAGGATGCATTGGATTGGTATATGCAGCATAGTCAATACGACGGCCTTTTCATCCTGCAATCCCAAGCCATGGGGGATCTGAACCGAATACTTGTCGACTTTCTGTTCATCGAACGCACGACTTTGCTTGATCGTTTGGTACAATATGGCTCGTACCGAAGCCTTTCCAAGGAGCTGGATGCACACATGTTCCGTCTGCTGGGCTCCTCCGATCAGGGAGCCTTGTGTTTCGAGCAGGGAAATACGGCTTTCACGGTCTTTGTTGACGGCTTTGAACATACCGCGCCGGACGCCCCCCTTTTTCTTCCAGTCGGAGAGCATGAGCTGGTATGTACATCCCTCGGCTATGAAGACAAGCACATGACGGTGACCGTAAGGTCGAAAGCAATCCAGTACATCACCGTGAGCTTGACCAAAATCAAGCATCCTGCGTTGCAAATCAGCTCGCAAAGTGGAAGTGCAACCTGGTTTGCAGATGGCAGGCTATTGGGCACAGGCCTTTCCATTTCCCTGCTCGAACCATCGTATCCAATGGTGCTATCCGGCACCAAGGAAGGATTTGAGAGCCGCATCCTGCAACTGGACACTCCTTTGGAGACTTTGGAGGTGTCATTCACCCCTGTCGAGCTCTCAAACGAGGTGCTGGTTTTGGACAGTCAAAGAGACTTCTATAAACGCCTGAGAAACACTATCTTGATATTCGGAGGCTATGTAGGCTGCATTGCCTTGTCAAAGACTTACCAGACCAGCCAGCCTCTCTGGCAGGTCGGTATGGTTGCAACCAGTTCGCTGGCTTTGGTAGGCAGTGTTGCACTGGTGATGGAACTCGCTTCATATGCAGCCCGGGCAGGCTCGCATTTGTGATATTTTTTTAGGAGTTATATATGCTGAAAGGATTTGGAGCGAAATTAAAAGCGCTCTTCGGGATGAATACTTTTGATGAACAGTACTTTGAGAACCTTGAGGATTTTCTGATCGAGGGAGACTTGGGAGCCAAGCTGGCAATGGATATCTCGGACGAAGTCCGCAAGTTGGCCAAGAGTGAGAAACCAAAGACACAGAGGGATCTGCAGCTTTTGGTCAAGCGTTTGCTCTCAGACAAGATCCGGGTTTTCAATCCAAACCTTGAAGAAGGAAGTTTGACAGTATTCTTGATCCTTGGAGTCAACGGCGTCGGCAAAACCACGTCGATTGCAAAGCTCGCCCAGTATTATAAACAGCAGGGCAAGCAGGTGCTCCTCGCTGCAGCCGATACGTTCCGTGCAGCTGCGATCGATCAACTGGAGGTGCATGCACAGCGTCTTGGTTGCCGGATAGTCAAGCAGAAAAGCGGCAGCGACCCAGGCTCGGTGGTGTTTGACGCCATCACATCAGCCCAAGCCAGAGGAGAGGACCTAATTTTGGTGGATACTGCAGGGAGAATGCACAACAAGGAGAATCTGCTGCGGGAACTTTCGAAAATCGACAAAATCGTAAAGGGCAGGGGAATCGATGATGTTCATTACAAAAAGTTTTTGGTCATCGACTCGACAACCGGGCAGAATGGCATCAGCCAGGCAGAACTCTTCAATCAGGCTGTCCGGTTGGATGCTTTGATTCTCACCAAATATGACAGTCTTGCCAAAGGCGGCGCCCTGGTGCAAATCGGCGAGAAACAGAATATTCCCATTGCCTTTGTCGGCACCGGTGAGACATACAAGGACATGCATCCCTTCGACAAGGATGAGTTCCTCGATACCTTGGTGGGGCTTGCCGAATAACATGAAACGCCTGTTGTTGTCCTGCACCATGTTCTTTTGTCTTGCAGCCCTGCTCGGTGCGACGATGCGATCATCCAACAGCATCGGACAAGATAGGGGTGAGTGGCTGCATGATGACCAGTATTATTTGGTCCAGCTTCCCAATCAGACGCAGCTCCATGGTCCGGACGGACTGGTATGGGTCAAGCAGATGTTCGACGGGGAGCAGGAACAAACAGTGGTGACCAGGTATGCCGATGGCAGTGCCGACCTGATTGAAGTCTATCAGGATGCATTCTTGGTGCGCCGCCAAAGCGGATCTGCAATAACGTATTATCAGTATTCCGCGGATGGTCTGCTTGTCCAGACGACACACGTAATCGATGGACGGCTTCAAGAGGCAAGACTCTATGGCTACCAAAAGGCAGCACTTGCCACAATTCTGACAGTTTCGGATGACCAGAGCAATCTACGTACCTTCGGGATGCTCAAGGACCATGCCTACTATGCCTATTCCGATGCAGAAGGGGGGCAGTTGTTCACCACCTTTGCCAAGGGAAGGACCATCGGAGAATATTGGATAGGGGAGCAGAAGCAGGAGAAACTTTCGGTAACCACGTATGAGGACGGTGCTTTCTCCATCCTTCGGAAGCGGGGCGATGAAGAGATCCTCCAGCAGTATGATGCTTCCGGCCTATTGGTTTCTTCCAAATACCCTTCCTATCTCGTTGAATACAGGTATAATGAAAATCGAGTGCTCATAGAAGAGCGGACTATCGAAGCGGGCGGCAAGATGACAAGCAAAAAGTATGAAGAGGGAAAGCTTGTCGAATCGACTGAGGAAGCAGGGGGACGCGTGGTACAAAGCACCCGATACAATGAAGATGGAAGCAGCGTACAAACTCTCTACACCGAGGGGAGGCGATATGCTGATGTCACCTATGCCGTTGATGGGAAGCGGGTTCTTTCCATCTCCTACTATTGAAATGCGGACTCTTCTTCTCCTCTGCACCCGGTATGCTTTCTCCAAGCAGAACAAGCATCGGGGGACCAGTATCCGCATCACCATCGGTCTGGCTCTCTGTTTGTTTGCCATCATTGCGGTTCTGGCCTTCATGCAGGCGCTGCAGCGGGACCAATTTGATGATATTCGTACCTTTGAATCCTTCGATCTGCAGGTCGATCTTGCAACGAGTGACAAGATGGCGGCCCAAAAGGCGGCACAAGAGATTGAAGCCTTGAGCAGCGTTGATGCAGCTTTCATCTATGCAGATATTCCCGTCATCACCCAAGCTTCAAACGGCCAGACGGTGGCGGGAAGAATCCGGGGAATGGAAGCCGAGGGGAGGTTTCTCTCCCAACTCAACAGTTACCGGGGCGAGCTCTTTGTGCCGGGAATGCTTGCCTCATCCTATTCAAACAGCGGGACTCACGCCCTCAAGGATGAGGTCAAGGTAACCTTGCTTAAGAAAGGCAGGCAGGCAACCGTGATACCGAGCCAGAAAAGCATGGTGATCGGTTCGATCTACTATACAAGCAGTTATGATTTTGACAGGGCGACTTTTCTTTGCGATGTCGATACCCTGCTTTCCTTGAATCCCGATGTCCGTCTGAGAATAGGAATCTTCACCCGGGACGACGTGCTTGCAGTCAAGCAGCAGGTTTTGAAACTCGGGTATGAGGATGTTGCCACGTACAAGGAAGTGAATGCCTCCCTGTATGGTGCCATGGAGCTTGAGCAGAAGATGATGACTCTCATGCTTTTTCTGATGGTGATCGTTATTTTGGTCCATATCAGAAACAGCAGCCGTCGTTTGCTTTTAGCCAAACAACGGGAGATAGCAATGCTCAGGTCGATGGGGTTGACCAAGAAAAAGGTCCAAGCCTTGTTCGTAATGCAGTCCATTCTCGTCACCCTCATCGGGTGTGTGTTGGGTCTTGCCCTGTCCTATTCGGCCATAGCCCTCTATCCGATGCTCTCCCATGTCGTATACCAATCCATGGGTGTCCACCTGGTTCTGGAGATCAGAACGTATGAGGTTGTTTTTTTGGTGGTCTTAATCTTGGTTTTCAGTATGCTTGCCTCCTTCCAGGGGACGCATAGAATCCTGAAAGCCGACATTATGGAGATGTTTTCACATGACGAAGTCAGCTGAAGTGTTATCCCTGAAGCAAGTTTCCAAAAGCTTTCCTGCAACGCTGAGGGGAGGCCAGCCGATCCAGATTTTACAGCAGGTCTCTCTCTCGCTTATAGCTTCAACCAGTATCGCCATCACCGGCAGAAGCGGAAGCGGAAAGTCAACGCTGCTGCAAATCAGTGCAGGCCTGCTGGGTTGCGACAGCGGTCAGGTGATATTCGAGAACCAGCAGATTTCCACCCTTGATGATGTGAAATTGAGCATGCTGCGATGTAAACGGATGGGCTTTATTTTCCAGAGCAGCCTCCTGCTTGATGATTTCAACGCTTTGGAAAATGTACAGATTCCCGCCATGATTGCAGGCAGTTCGGAAAAGCAGGCCCGGAAACGAGCATTGGAGTTGTTGCAAACCGTCGGACTTGCAGACCGGCTCTATCATACCAGTGACCAACTGTCCGGTGGGGAGCGTCAGCGTGTCGCCATCGCCAGGGCCTTGGTGAATGAACCGGCTGTAATTTTTGCCGATGAACCTACCGGTTCTCTTGATGAGCGCAATGCCCAGTTGGTTGAAGACCTGTTGTTCAACCTGGTAAGCGAGCGGAAGGTGTCGTTGATGCTGATCACCCACAACAATGCGTTTGCCAGCCGCTGCGACATCGTCTACCATTTGCATGACAAGAAGCTGGAGGTGGATGCTTGAAACATTCCCTTTTGCGCCTCATGGTGCTCAGGAAACTGGGCTATCGAGGCAGTCGGGCAGCAAAAAAACGAATACTGTTCAACATCCTGTTGATCAGCTTGGTTGTGGCTTCCTTGGTTTTCGCCCAGATTTTCGTCATATCCATGAGTCGCGGGATTGCCGATAAGTACGCACTGTTGGGCAACGGGCATTTGCAGGTTCATGAGACAGGTGAACTTGATCTTGAACCGATACAGGGGATCCTGGATACCCAGCTGGTAGCGCAGAGTTATGCGCTCATCTATAGTCCCCAAGCAAATAAGATGGTTCGGCTCAAGGGGGTGGGTTCCGATTATTTCAATGAGATGCGTCTTTCCCAGCTCACCATGGGAGCCCAAGAAACGAGCGAAGAGACCAATCTTCCCCAGATACTGCTGAGCACCACCTTGGCAGAGGAATTGGAAGTAGAGGTCAACGATCGGGTGGCACTCATGCTGGTCAGTCAGAGCAGCATACGGCCGCAGCTGTGCGTCATCCGCAACTTGTATGATTCCGGGTACCAGGAGTTGGATGGCAACCTGGTATTCTGCGACTACGATCTGATGCATCGACTCTTCGGGGGCAAGGAAGAGACCTATTATGAGCTATTGGTCGAGCAATCACGGATGAAAATCATCAAGCAGGAACTTGCTGCAAAAGGATATTCGGTGACATCCTGGGATGAGGAGAACTACAGTGTGGCGACCAATCTCAACACCAGCCGACAGGCGGTGCTGGGTGTCATGGTTGCCGTTGCAATACTGTGCGGCTATTTCATCAGTGAGCTTTCACGGGAGCTCGTCGAGGATGACAAGCATAAGATTGCCATGTTGACCCTCCTTGGTGCCAGGAAAGTCTTCATCCGCAAGGTGTATTTTACTACAGTCATGTTGGTTACCATGATTTCGGTAGGTGCGGGAACCCTGGCGGGCATGGTGCTTGCAAACAACCTTGGGCCGGTGCTTGCGTACATTGCCGATCAATCGATTCCATCCCTTGCGTATTACCTGTTGGATTTTGTCATTGTGATACCTGTGCTTGATATCCTATTGATCATTGTGGTGTTGGCCTTGGTAAGCATGGTCTCGGTTCGCTGGAGCCTCAGGATGGTCAAGGTAATTGAACCCCTGGCCTGTACACACTTTGACTAAGTGTGGTTTTCAGCTATACTGACCGCATGAATTTTGAAGTGTTTGTTCTGGGGACCAGCGGCATGATGCCTCTTCCCAATAGGTATCTCACCAGCGCGATGGTTCGTCGGGACGGGGAGCTCTTTCTCTTTGACTGTGGGGAAGGGACTCAGGTTTCGCTGAAGATGTTGAATCTCAAATGGAAGAAAATCCACTCCATTTTCATCAGTCACATGCATGCAGACCACGTCACCGGGCTACCAGGAATCCTGATGCTCTCCAGCCAGGTCGATCGCAACGAGCCATTGACCATTTACGGTCCTGCAAAACTCAAAGAGTACATCGATGCCAATCGACGTATCCTGGATATGTACATCAATTATGAGATCATAGTAAAAATTGCAGAGAGTGGGGTTATTCTCGAAACCGAGGATTTTACGGTTTCCGCTTTTGATCTGCATCATACCAAGCCTTGTGTGGGGTATGTCATGCAGGAAAAGAATCGACCCGGCGAATTCCATCCCGACCTTGCCCGGCAATTGGGAATTCCCATGGGTCCGATGTGGGGAAAATTGCAAAAAGGACTCTCCGTCACCTTGGCCGATGGCACCGTCATTGAAAGTCATCAGGTGATGGGACAGAAGCGTCAAGGGCGGAAATTCAGTTATGTAACCGATTCGGTGTATCTTCCCACTATAGCAGACCATGTGCGAAACAGCGACTTGCTGCTGTGTGAAGGAATGTTTACAGCCGACATGGCCGAAACCGCCTTTGAAAAGAAGCATATGACAGCCGAGCATGCTGCTAGAATCGCCAAGGAGGCAGAGGTAACCCAGCTGGGTCTCTTGCACTACAGCCCTCGGTACAGCGATCGCGAACTGAAGTACCTGCTCAAGGATGCAAAAAAAGTCTTTGGCCCGACGATTCTGACCAAAGACCGCATGTGTTTTGATATTCCGTTGAAAAATTAGTCTTCCTGAACGTTGCAGGCAGCTTCCGCTTCATGAAGCAGTTGGCTGCTGTCGATCATCCTGCCGTTTCGTGACGCAAACCCTATTTGCAGGGAAGAGCCTGAAAACTCTTTCTTGCAACTCTCAATCATGCCAAGGGTGAATGACCGCGCTTCGTCGGCATTGTAGAAGGGAAGGACCATGGCTATTTTGCCGCCTTCGAGGGAGAAGCTGTAAGCCAGCTCGCCGCTTTGCATCATCAGCTTGTTGGCTATGAGGGAGGCGGGCCCTTCGGTGACTTCAATCAAGACCAATGTCAGGTCGTAATCCATATCCTTTGAGTTTTCCAGCTCCATCGAGAGAATGGTGTCGAAATCAGTGCTGTAAACAACCTCTTCAGCTATCGGTTTTACCGGTTCCTCAACTTCAACGATTTTCTGGACTTCAGGTTCTTTATCATATCGAACAACCGGAGGAACAGAAACCATCGGCTTGATGACCGGTTCCATCTCTAGTTTTTCTTCCTGAATTTCAACCGGCTGTACTCTTTGTTGTTGCGCCGCCTCAACTTTCTGTTGTCCATAAGCGAGTTGCTCACTATGCACATGTGTAGGATCGTCGTTGGGAAGCTTGTAAAACGGCTTGTCATAGGCATTGGGTGGGAGTTTGTCCACCTGGTCGGCATAATCTTCATCCCTGCGATGAGCCACCAGCACGCCAATTTCTATCATCACCAACCCGATGAGCAGGGGAAATAGTTTTACCAAAAGCCCGTACAGCATCTCTTGGTTGATGTCGTACAGCGGCAGGAGGAAACGGGATGCCAGATAGAGGACTGCAAGCAACAGAAAAACAGTAAGAAACAAGCTTAGAAAGATTTGCCGTCCATAGTGTTTGTTTTCAGACATCGCCAACCTCCACGCAAACTTTACACCGATACTCTAACCATAGTATCATAATTATTATATAGATTGTAGGATGGCATGACAAGAAAATTCCTGTTTGTATTCGCTATAAGCCTGGTTTTATCCTTTCCGCTGATGCTTTCAGTTTTCGGTGAAGGTGGATTTCTGCATAACCAGGCGCTACGCAGGGAAATTGAGACACTGCGATATTCACAACAAGTGCTTTCGTTGCAGGTGGATTCCTTGAAAAACCAACGAGATCGCATGGGCGAGCGCCATGCCATCCAGGATGCGGCCTTCAAATACGGGTACCAGAGCGAGGGTGAGCAAGTATTCTATTTCGACCTCGAAGAGGACGATGCATCCTTGCCTGCTCCGGCCACGACGGGTACGCAGGCAGCCCTTCCTTCCTTTGCCGGCTTATCCACCACTCTTGTTTTTTTACTGGCACTAGCATTCTCAACTCTTCTTGCGGTATGCTATATACTGCTTGTGGGCAAACGGAGAAAGAATCGTGGGTCGGATGGTTGAGGAAGCACAGCTGCTATACAAGACGGTGGATTCCACTGTGGATCAAGTAGTGCAACTATTGAGGGAAGAACAACTTTTGGTCCTTCCTTGTGATACAATTTATGGTCTGAGCGGTCAATATGCAACGACTTACGAGAAATTGTGTGCCTTGAAGAAGCCTATCGGGCAACACCATTTCATCGTGCTCGCCACCCTAGAATCGGCTCATCAGCTTTGCATCGTGCCCCCAGTGCTAAAAAAGCACTGGCCTTGTGCACTTACCGTCATCCTGGAAAACCGGGAGGGAGAGGGTAGTACTGCAATACGGGTTCCCGATGATGCATTCATCCAGGCCATCCTGACCAAACTTGGCACTCCCATCTACTCCACAAGCGTCAATGATGCGGGATTTGCCATTACCAATATCACCGATATCATTTTCACGTATAAACAGAAAGTCCAGGCGATTGTCATCGACCCGGATAGAGGCAGGGATACTCCCTCCACCCTGATCGATTGTACGAAAGATCCGTATGAACTCATCCGCTGCGGTGCCTACGACGCATCAGAGTTGCTTTCTCAAGGCTGAATTCGACGAGCTTCCATGTAATACCGTTTTTCATGCGCTTCTCCCATGGAAAATGTTTTGCGCGGGAGCGCATTGTCCTTGATGATGGTATCGAAGAAGGTTGCCTTGGAGACATCGGGAAGGATGAGGGCGATGTTGCCCTTCTTTTTGCCCAGATTGGCAGCAACTTCCACACCGTGGATGTAATCTACGGTTGCCAGCTTCTGTGCGAGCAGGGAGTCGATCACCAATTGCAGCGTACCTGCAGCAATGGATGCTTTGCTCTCTCTCATTCCTATCACCAAGAAACCTTCGGCGTCGCAGTACCCGAACTTCTGCAGGCCGTCATTCACATTGATCTGCTGCAACACCTCTTCCTTGCTTGAGGCCTTGCTTACAACATACGACTCACAAACCTTGGCAATCTCCTCAAGAAAGGTCTGCCTTGAGATATTGAAAAGCACCCGGTGGATGGGTTCGAACGCAAGCCCCGGGTCGAAGATGTTCTCCAATTCCACAAGTGCATATCGTGCCGGATGATTTTTCCGCCCATCTTCACTCAACCCTTGCTTGATATCCTCCCAGCAGCTTTTGGCGGTGGCGAGGCTGTGGTTTCCATCCCCCATGGCAAAGAGCAGGGGGTTGGAAGGATCCAGCTCTGCGTGCATCGCCTCAACAGCAAGGGCTATGGCTTGTAGATCCTCTTGCCGGTCGACCTTCCATGCGCTGAGGTGTCCGCCGTTTGCCATCAGCTCGGTATCGTAGACCTTTTCCAGTGTATCGGTTTTGTTCGCCAACGGTTCGATGACCGAGCGTTTTGCGTCGTTGATCAATACCATGATATGGGGCAGTTCAAGAGGGGCATTGCGCCTGATTTCCTTTCTTGGGGGAATCCGGCTCAGGATGGTTCCTTCGGTGGCCCTGATCAAGGTTCTGGAATCTTTGGCATAGTCGTAGTGTTCCAAATCAAGGGTGACCAGGAGCCCCCACCTGCCGCCGGGGCAGTTGTCGGTCGTTCGATGGACAAGGAAGAAGCAATTCGGGTAGGTTGTGAAAATGCCTTGCTTGATATACGCTTGCATGGTCTCGTTGATGGATTTGATACGTTTCTGTGGATCGGCTTCCTCAAGATAGACTTCTGGATAAATCAGGTTCAGAGTCGATGGAGCATCTTTGACATAGTCGGCGACTTGTTCCCAATACTCGGGTTCTGACGTATACTGGTCGCAAGCGACGACGGCCCATTTGGTCAGGTCGGTACCTGGTTTGGGAATCATGATATCGGCACATTTGAGTGCATACTGGGCCAAGTGTTGAGCAACGTTGGACATGCTATAACCTCTTTGATTTATGGATGTGGTAATATACTATTCCAATATTGATAGATACGCAACATAAAGTGAGAAAATATGAGCAAAGCAATTATCTGTACAGGTGGCGGAGCCCCGTCTTCAATCCCGTCGGGCTTCGTGGAAAAAGATGATTTTGTCATCGCAGCCGACAGCGGGTATGATACCGCAAAGAGACTCGGCATACCAGTACATCTTTGGGTCGGTGATTATGACTCGACGCTTTTTTCGCAGGAAATACAACAGCTGGTGCATGAGCGAAGTCCCAGGGACAAGGATGAGAGCGATACTGAGTTGGCAATCAAAAAGGCGGTGAGCCTGGGCTATGCGTCCTATTGCATCATCGGCGGCGGAGGATTCCGCATGGATCACCTGTTTGCAACCTTCTCCCTGTTCGAGCAATACGGTCCCCCGGAGCTCTGGTATACAGCGTATGAGATGGTGCATCTTGTCCGAGGGTATCATCGGTTCGAGTCCTTGAAAGCCGGCAGGCAGGTCAGTTTTTTTCCCGCCAGCTTCTCCCGGGATGCGTATATCACCGCAAAGCAGCTGCAATGGCCCTTGGAGAATTACCGCTTGTCGATGGACAGCCTCTCGCTCTCCAATAGGACAACCGATTCCTTTCTGGATGTGTTCGCAAAACAGGGCGGTTTGCTCTTTGTCAGCTTCCCGGTTGCAGACAAGCTACGGTAGATGGTATTCTCTGATCATGTTGCAGACAAGACGATTGCTGGCGTTCTCCAGCAGGGTGCATACCTACACGTTGCTTTTGTACATATTTTTCTTTCTCGTGTATCTGCTCGGCAGTTTCTTTTCCGTAACCGAGGATTTCGTCGAGTTGCTGCAATTTTTTCTGTATCTGATCAGCTGGACCAGTCTGCTGTTCGGTGTCTGGATCTTGGTGTTCTCCTGCATCGTGTGGGCCGGTGATCGGGTATTTCCCCTTTCCCCGGTGCTCCTTACCATCGCAAGAATGATGTGCATCCTTGCCTTGGGATTCGTGGTAGCCTTGTTGGAGACATTGTTCGAGAAGGGTCTGGTAGTCAGCTGAAAAAAAGGAGTATCATGCATAAACCAACCATTTGCGCAATCCGCGGAGCCATTTGTGTAGAGCGGGATGAACCGCAGCGTATTGAAGAGGCCGCCTGCAAGCTCTACCGGACGCTGCTTGAGCAAAACAGCCTTGAAGAAGCACATATTGCAAGTGTATTGATCACCCAGACCAGTGATCTGAAAAGCCGAAACCCGGCAAACGGTTTACGCAAAGGCGGTTATTGCAACAAGACCCCCTTGTTCTGCATGCAGGAGCTTGAAATCGATGGCATGCTTGAGCGTGTCATCCGCATGCTTCTCATCCTCAACTTCCACACCGAGCATACCAAGCCGGTCTACATGGATGGAGCTGAACGCCTTCGTCCCGACCTGATGAAATAAGAATTGAGAAAACTGCCTACGTATGAGCTTTTTTATTAGGAGAATATGTAAATTTACATTTTATAGGGTAAAAACCTTGCTTTCTTTTTTGTTGTATGAGTATAAATTAGAGAACACAAAGTGATTATTAACGAATAATATTGCACAAATATTCAATACACAGCATACTATATGGTAATTTACATGGTATATAGTGAAAGGCCGATCATCCTTTCCTACAGCAAACCCAGAAGGAAACAATCATGAATGTTCACGTAAAACCCGGTTCTTTGAAAGGGGAGCTCCAGGTGCCTGGATCCAAAAGCCATACAATCCGGTCAATTCTTCTGGCAACCCTTGCCGATGGCCAGACTTGCATCGAAAACCCGCTGGCCAGTGGTGACGGGTTGAGTGCTCTCGCCGCAGCACGGGCTTTTGGTGCCATTGTCCAACAGGAAGAGCATCGTTGGATTGTGCAGGGAAGGGGAGGCGATCTTGTAGTGCCCCAAAATGTGGTGGATACGGGAAACTCGGGAACCACCACCTGCTTGTTTACTTCGGTGGCTTCCCTGGTCGATGGCTATACGGTCATAACCGGTGATGAGCAGATCCGGCGCAGACCGATTCTCCCCTTGGTGAACGCACTCAACTGCCTGGGTGCCACAGCCTTTCTTACCAGGGGCGGTCAAGGTTGCCCTCCGGTGGTGGTACGAGGATTGCTTGAGGGAGGAAACGTGACCATTGAAGGCAGGAACAGCCAGTATGTCTCCAGCCTGTTGCTTTCAGCCCCCCTGGCAAAGCGTACGACCACAATCCAGGTGGTCAATGCCTTGGAAAAACCCTATGTGCAAATGACTCTTGATTGGATGAAACGTATGGGAGTCGAGATTGCGAACCCCTCGGATTATTCCCGCTTTGTCGTTGAAGGCGGGCAGCGCTACCACGGTGGCAGCTTCAGCATACCAGCCGACTGGTCTGCCGTCGCTTTCCCGTTGGTGGGTGCTGCAATAACAGATTCAGATGTAGTGCTCACCGGCCTTGATTTCTCCGATTCGCAGGGAGACAAGCAGGTGGTGGACATTCTGGGAAAATTCGGCGCATGCATCCATAGGCAGGGCGATGACCGGTTGCACATCATCGGGGGTGAGAAGTTGCAAGGGGGATTGACCATCGATCTATCGGATATCCCGGATGCCCTGCCTGCCTTGTCTGTCTTGGCTACCCAGGCCGAGGGGCGGACGGTATTCACAAACTTGGAGCATGTCAGGCAGAAAGAGACCGACCGAGTGGCGGAAATGACTGCAAAACTGAATTCGCTCGGGTGCTCTTTGCATATGGAGCGGGACTGTCTGGTGGTGGATGGACCGACCCCGATAAAGGGGGGGACTGTATCATCGGCATTTGATCATCGCATTGCCATGGCGTTGGTGGCCGCAGGCCTGGCATCGGAAGGGGAGGTTGTCGTGACCGACGCCCAATGTGCCGATGTTTCATTTCCTGGTTTCTTCTCCAAGCTTGCAGCATGCAAAGCAGATCTTTCCATTGTGGAGGCCTCGGATTGAATACCAAGAAAGTAACCATTACCGATGTAGCCAAGGAGGCAGGACTGTCCATCGCCACCGTCTCGCGGGTGATCAATCATGCCCGCAACGTCGATCCTGAATCTGAGAAGGCCATTCGCAAGGCGATGCAAAAGCTCGGGTATGTGGCTGCAGTGAAGAAACAGAAGTTCTCCGTCATGGCCTTGATCGTACCGAGTCTGGAGAATCACTTTTTTTCTTCGGTCGTTGAGGGTGTGATGAGACAGGCAAACCAGGCAGGGTGTCATGTTGCCCTCTACTCTGCAAATGGAAGCGCCGAGCAGGAAGTGCGCTGTCTTGTACAGGCATCTTCCCTGGGTGTTTCCTCGTTGCTGTTCTGCCCGCTGTCCGATACGTCCTCTCTCGTACTTGCGAATCTCTTTCCGCCTGAT
>Ga0228535_1001191_pt1 | contig 45895 bp, 34 predicted proteins | sample SJ1metagenome_FD_168457 | JGI IMG/M metagenome (GOLD analysis project Ga0228535, IMG submission 168457) | Enriched culture of PCE-dechlorinating microbial communities from Ithaca, New York, USA - SJ1 | ecosystem: Engineered > Modeled > Simulated communities (microbial... > Unclassified | place... | reverse complement strand
TCTTCGACCCCCGCATTGGTCTGCTCCAGCGCGGCAGAGCTGTTCTCCGAGAGGTGCATCATCTGGTCGATGGAACCCCGGATCTCCTCCATGGAGGCCACGGTCTCCTCCGAAAGCGCCGCGAGAGACTCCGCCCTCCTGGCGGTGGCCTCCGCCTCGGACTGGAGCTGAAGGATCACGTCGTTCTGGGCGCGAAGCATGGAATCCAAGGAAGTGCCGATCTGGGCCAGCTCGTCCGGGCCGGAAAGTTCCGTGAACAGTGTAAGATCCCCCTGGCGCCCCGCTTCCGCTGTGGCGAGGATTCGGCGCACCGACCCGAGAAGCTGCCGGATCATGACGAAGGAGAAGAAAAATCCTCCCAAAGCCGCCAGGGCTACCACCACCCAGATGATGCGGGTTGCCCGCTCCATGAGCGCCCGGTTCGTCTCGGCGGATGCCTCCGCCCCCTCGTCGAGAATCTCGCCGATGTCGTTGAGCGCCCCCCGGACACGTTTGAAAAGAGGACTTTCGATCTCCCTGACCGATCCCGGAATGACCGCGCCGGAGTGGATCTGCTCGATGAAACGCTCGGAGTCCCGTCCCCACTCGGGAAGATCCTTTTCCAGCTCTCCGAAGAGCTGAAAGACCGACTGCGTCCCCTTCTCCAGACGGTATTGCTCCCATTCGCTCCGGTTCGTCTCCAGGATGCTCTTCGCCTTGCCCGCACGGTCCCGCACCTGTTCCACGTTTTCACGGAAGTCCTTGAGGTGTTTCTCGAACTCCGTCGGCGTCTGCTCGAGAGTGAGGAGAGCCTGCCTGGCCACCAGAGCCTGGTAGAGATCTCGGTCCGCGTTGAGGATGAGGCTTTGGGCCACAAACGCCTCATCGTAGATATTCGCGATGAGATCCTGATAGATCACCTTCGTGGACCGAATCGAAAAGGCCGCCACGCCCACCAGCGCCGCGAGAAGCACCCCAACGGTGATCCACAGACGGACTTTGTAGGTAAGATGTCGCATCCCTCACCCCTCCTCTTCGTGTGCTCTTCTTCCTCTCGTCTTCGCACCCTTCGGCCCTCTCCCGTTCGCGACATTCCGGACATTCCGCAAGCCATAACCTGAAACGCCTCCGCACATACCCCCTCGTTCAGGTTTGCCGGGTCCGTTCCTCCCGGTGTCGGGGTCCTCTCTCACCCCAGGCACCCCGGTTCGGAACCTCCATTCCGGGCGGGAACACCGCCATTCCGTCCCTGCTCCGAAACACCGGACCTCCCGTCGGAAACGTTATCCGTAAATCCCGGTGACGAGTTCTCCTGTGTCGGGGTCCAGATAGAACGAGATGAAACGGAGTTCGTCCTTGATCTCCTTTTTGACGCCCCTGATCTCCACCAGCACGCCCGGGAAAACCCGGTTCTTCACTTTGATGAACCCTGCGGATTTCACGGTTTGTTCCATGCGATTCCGCAGAAGCGTCCGTTCGTCCTGCAGAAGGTTCATGTCTTTCACGGCAGTGTTGTAGTGCTGCATGAGAAGATCTATTTTGACCTGCATCTCCTGAGGAAGCCGAATCTGTCCGCCCTGGAGGAATTTGGCCGTGGAGTGCTTCACCACCTCGGAAATTTTCGCGGCGAGGTCCTGAAGTTTCTTGATACGCCCGTCGAGAACTCCCAACTGCTCCCGGACGCGAAAATCGACCCCCGAGACGAGGTGGGTCCGGGTACCCATGGTGGACCCGGCCGAAACGGCATCGATGCGGTCCCGGGCAACCACGATGCCTCCGAGAATTCCTTTCCTTCCCTGAACCTCCACAGTACCGCAGGAAAACACCTCGGCGTGGAGCAGATGGGAAACAACCGTCACATCCCCGTCGGCACCGGCATGTCCTCCCTCCACGAAGCGAGCGGTCAGGCGCCCCTTGGCATCCGCGTCGGCCTTCTCGCCGAGAATACCTCCGTGCACGTGAAGATCTCGACCGGCTCGAACGAATGCGGACTCCACGTTGCCGAAGATCTCCACATCCACTCCCGCCTCCACGCGGAACCCGTCCAGCACGTTGCCGCGGACGATGACGCTGCCCTCGAAAACGACATTGCCGCTTCCGTAGTCCACGTCCCCGGGAATGATCACCACGGGCTTGACCGACACTTCGCTCCCCGAGAAGAGAGGCTGTCCCTTCCGGGCGGCGACGAAGTGACGCCCATCCTCGGAAACGACCCCCTCTCCGGCTCGGAAGGCCATTTTCTTCGCCGGGGGAACGTCGATGACGTTCCCGAAAATGTCCCGCCCCGGGATTCCGTCGACGGCGGGATCCAGGATGGCGAGCACATCGCCGGGCTGCACGGCGAAGATTTCTCCCTTGTCCCGATAATCGATCGCACCCTCGTCGTTTCCTCCCCGAGGCTCCCGCTCTCTTTCCTGAGGAAAGAGGATCTGCAGCGTCGCCTCCTGGGGCTGCTCGGGAGAGATTCCCTGAGCCGCGGGAACGCGGCGCTGGATCTCTCCTTCGTCATTGCACCGCTGCACCGCCTCGGCAAGATTTTCCTCAAGAAGCGCTTCCACGCTCATTTCCCGAAAGCGCTCTCGCACGCTCTCGTACCGTAGAGGAGCACCACCCCCCGAGGCGGGGTAGAGATCCACGAAGGCCTTGAGTTTGTCCCGGGTGATCTGAATCTCGAAGAAGGCATCCACCGCCTCGACGCCGGTCAGGCCGTCCTCGCCGAGCGCGTAGGCATCGACCTCCGCGAGAAGCTTCTCGATGGAGTTCTCCAGAAAAGCCCTCGATCGTTCCTGTTCTCTGCCGTCGCCGTTCATGAGGATCGCCCCCCGGAAAAACGGACGTCATTCGCCCCTGGAAACACGAGGGAAAAAAGCACTCCCAGCATTTCCTGCTCCATTCCCCACAGAGGCGCCATCCGAAGAACCCGACATCTGCCGTCACCCCGACAGGGGAAGAGAGAAAACGCATCGGGCAATTCCTCGGCGGCACCCGTCTCGCAGACGTTCCGAAAGGATTTCCGAACCCCTTCGGTGCTGCAGGACGGCTCCAGAGCACTCCGGACACGAACAGCGTCCCAGATGTCCCGAAAGCGGAGTTCCTCCAGGGAAAGCCCCGTAGCGGCCTCAAAGGCGTTGTTGAGATACACCGCCGCACCGTTGCGATCCACCACGAGCTGGGGAACTTCCGACGCATTGAGTGTCGCCTGCAGGTACTCCATTTCCCGAGAAAACCGCTTTTTGTTCTCCTCGGTGCGCACTGCCCACGCCAGATACTCCGCGGCACGATCAAGGAGCGCCACTTCCTCCCGCAGGAGGGGGCCCTCGTAGAGGGGCGGCTTCTCCGCCAGAGCGTGGATTTCCAGGCTCCCCACCTGCCGCCCCCGAACGAGGAGAGGGCGTGAGACACCCCAGAGTGTGGCGAAGAAATTCTCCGTCCGGAACTGCTCCCTCCCGAGGACGATGCGAACCCCCGCCTCTTCGGAAAAATGGACCCCCCGGGGAAGAAGTCGCACGATCTTTTCCAGCTTTCGCGGAAAAGGAAGAATATCCTCGGCCAGCACGGAGAGCACCTCCGCAAGGCAATCTTCCACGCGAACCCGTTGTTCCAGGTCGTGGGTGCGCCGCCGGAGCATCTCCTCCGTGCGTTTCCGCTCCGTCACGTCCCGGATGACGAGTCCCATTTCACCCAAGGCGGCATGGTACGCATGGTACTCTCTCCAGGAGACGATCTCCCCGTCCCGGTACCGCGAGAGCGTGATGGTCTCGCTCACCCCCTTCCGCCAGACCCGATCGAGCAGTGAAAGAAGCTCTGGAGACGCGGCATCCTCCAGACATTCCTCGACACATTTTCCCCGGGCATTCTCGCTCATTCCTTCCAGAGTGAGTGCGGCTGGATTGAGGTCCTTCACGACAAAGCCGGCCGTGCCGGGCTCCAGCACCAGCACACCCGCGAACGTATGAATGAAGAGGTCGTGGAAGCGCTCCTCGCTGTCCCGGAGTCTTTTCTCCATGGCATGTTTGTAGAGGGCGATTTCGACGGACGAGCGAAGATCTCCGTCCTTCACAGGTTTGATGACATACCCGAAAGGAGCACTTTCCTTGGCACGCTCCACAGTCGCCTCGTCGGCATAGGCCGTGACAAAGATGACGGGAATGTCTTCCGCCTCCCGGAGTTTCGCCGCGAGATCCACACCGTCGGCGTCGCCGCCGAGATGAATGTCCATGAGAATCACGTCGGGACGTCCCTTCCGGATGCGTTCAAAAAGCTCCTTTCCGGACAGGACCACATCGTCCACATCATATCCGAGCTTCTCGAGCCGCCGCTTCATGTCCTCGGCGATGATCAGTTCATCTTCCACAATGAGCACTCTGGGCGGAGACATCATCGGGCCACCTCCCTTTCCGCAACCATCCGATCAGGCAGTTCTTCGCAATGACATTGCTTTTTCAAAATCAAGTATATCATTGGACCATATTGTGCCGCAAAAGCGTCGCGTGAGAGTTTGGGGAAACCCTCACGCAGGAGACGAAGAATCCTCGCGGAGAGCACTCGACCTTCCGTCGGACTATCTGGCAGCGGCACCACATCGCTTCGCACACAGGTCCCCGCGGAACGAAAGGGACGACCGTGCCGGCGGAGATCACCGCGAAGGGGTTTCCACATCCCCGGAAACGGAGATCTCCGGTGGGGTCGCCGTGGCACGCGTTTCTGCCGCCTCCCTTTCGAGAGCCGCCCGAAGATGGCGGCACGCCTTGCGAAAGAGAAACCCACGGCAGGTACAGGCCCGGTGCAGCGTGTCCACCGCGTAGATTTCGCTTCCCCGGGCGAGGTAGATGTGGGGCTCCACCGACTCCAGAACCACCGGTTCCCCGCCGTCCGCAGCAGGTTTTTCCCCGGGGGATTCCAGCGGTTCGAGCCATTCCGGAACTGCAAGGCCGGACTTTTCCGGAGAGACGGAGGAAGTCTTCCCCGCTCCTCCGCCACTCTCGTCGAGCGCCCTGTTGGACAGGCGATCCGCCCGGGCGTTCCGTTCCCGGGGAATCCATTCGTAGCGCACGAAGCGCCCCCGGACGAGACGCCGTGCCCGGTCGGCGAGCTCCCGCAGACGCTCCTCCCTGATCTTCCATACCCCCTGCATCTGACAGATCACCAGCCGACTGTCTCCGAGAACGAGCAGCTCCTTCAGCCCTCTCCGCGCCACCTCTTCGAGCAGGAGAAGAAGCGCCTCGTACTCCGCCTCGTTGTTGGTCCGCACGCCCAGGGGACATGCCGCCTCCCAGAGACAGTTCCCGTCCGGCCCCTCTATCCACGCACCGGCTCCGGCGGGACCGGGATTTCCCCGGGATGCGCCGTCGAAATATCCTTTGCAGACCACCATTCCGTTCGCTCCTTTCCTCGGCCTTCCCCCTAACTCCCCGGAGAAAGGAGAAGAACCCTTGTCCTCTTCGTACATTTTCTTCCTTTATACACCCGCTGCAATCATCCCATCATACCGAAGACGTCGCGCCTTCGCCTCTTTCGGTTTGACGTACCCCTTTGGAGCATACGATAATGTTCCCACGTGTCCTCGGCCAAGGTACCCCGAATACCCGTTTCGGCCGAGGTAAAGCACCCCGCCGACACGCGGGCGTGCCCGAATGCCACTCATCGCTGTTCTTTTCAAGGAGGAGGATGATCATGAACGACCACGACACACTGCCCCTCCGCATCGCGACGCTCACTGTCCACGGCGGGCGCTCGGGAGAAAAGGGAACCACCCCGCCCGAGGTGGCCCCCATCTATGCCAGCTCGGTCTTCCGCTTCGACTCCCTGGAAGAGCTGGACGACGTCTACGAGGGAAGAACCCCGGGACACATCTATTCACGCCTCGGAAACCCTTCCTGCGACGCACTGGAGGAACTCTACGCACGCCTGGAGGGAGGCGAGGCGGGGGCCGCGTTCTCCTCGGGAATGGCCGCCATCGTCACCGCCATCAGCGCCGGCGTCGCCCCGGGAGACCACGTTGTTGCAGGGCGGGTCCTCTACGGCGGCGTCTACTCCTTCCTCACCTCCCACCTGCCCCGCATGGGCGTGGCGGTGACCCTCGTGGACGCGACGGACCCCGGCGCAGTGGAAGAGGCGATCCGCCCCGAGACACGCCTGGTCTACGTGGAGACCATCTCCAATCCGCTCATGGAGGTGACGGACCTTCCCCGCCTCGCTGAAACCGCCGCCCGGAACGGAGCCCTGCTCGGCGTGGACAACACCTTCGCCTCGCCCATGCTCTGCCGTCCTCTGGAACAGGGCGCCGCATGGGTCGCGTCGAGCGCCACAAAATACCTGAATGGACACAGCGACGTCATCGGAGGCGTTCTCGCGGGAACCAAAGCCTTCATCGACAGGGCAAAGGGACTCCGAAGCATCTGGGGTGCCTCCCTGAGCCCCTTCGACGCCTGGCTCGCCGTCCGGGGGGCACGCACCCTCTCTCTGCGCATGAAAGCCCACTCCGCCAACGCGCTCGCCCTTGCCCGCCTTCTGGAGGCGTCACCCAGGGTTTCCCGGGTTCACTACCCCGGACTCCCCTCATCCCCCTGGCATCCCCTGGCGACCCGCCTCTTCGGCGACGCCGGGTTCGGGGGGATGCTCAGCTTCGAACTCCCCGGCGGCGGCAGGGAGGCGAAACAGTTCATCCGAAAGCTCTCCCTGGCCAAGCTCGTGCCGAGCCTCGCCTCGACGGCCACCATCGTCTCCCATCCCGGAAAGACTTCCCACCGCGGAGTTCCCGAGGAAGAACGCGACGCATGGGGTGTCGGGGACGGCCTGGTGCGCGCCTCCGTCGGGATCGAGGACGAGGTGGACATCCTCGCCGATTTCTCCCGGGCTCTGGAGAAACCGGACCAGGAATGAACGGAAAACGACGGGGAGGACCTGGAAAACCGGGCCTCCCCGTCGGGGCACGCCACATCCCGCAACACATTCTCTTCCGACGAGGATCCTCTCCGGAAGAGAGGGGATCCGTCCCTCTCCGAGCATCCTCGCCTTTAAAACTCCCGGTGCAACACCTTCACGCAACGCGACGGCCTTTTGCAAGGAACACCCGGATCCGGAACATACAGAGGGCTTTTGTCGGCGGCCTCCCGAATGGAACGCCTCGCGAATCACCGCACGTCGCAACCCACGCGGGACGTGGCTGGAGTCCAGCCGCTGCCTCGACATGGACCTGTGGATCGAACACAAAAAGGCACTCCTGAAAGTGCGGCTCATCGCCACAGGCAGCCGCCGGACGCATTGTAAACTTTTTTGCACACCTTGCCGCACGCATCTCTTCCACCCCCGCTCCGGACGGACGGACAGGAATGGAGGGTATGGCATCATGGTATAATCCGGAATGGTATCAAGTGACGAAACAGCTCGGCAACGCACATGCTTCAAAAAAGGAGGTGCCGTCATGGCCGGAAAGACATGGCGCACGGTTCTTCTGCTTCTCCTCGTTTTCGCCGGAGGCGGAACGGCGCTGCTCCTCACCACGGATGCGGCGACGGACCTGGTGGGACGTCTCGCGCAAGAAACCGTGACGAACGCCACGGGAGCCACGCTCGAACTGGAGCACATCTCGGGAAACCCGCTGCGCGGGTACACCGTCGGCGGCGTACGCCTCGTCAAGAACGGAGGACAGGTCTTCGCCGCAAAGGAAGTCGCTCTCCGGGTGGGACTCTTCTCCATCCTCTCCGGTAATCCCTTCGTCTCCTCCCTGACCGTCTCCGGCGCGGACATCGACACCGACGCGACAAACGCGCTTCTGAAGGATCTTGGAGGTGGGGAACCCGCGGGGACGCTTCCGCTGGGAACGGTTTCGTTCCGGGACAGCTCGGTGCGAACTCCCTTCGGCACGGTACTGGTTCGGGAGCTCTCCCTCCGCTTCAGGGAGGACACTCTGGAAGCCGAGCTGGACGTCGCCTACGGCGCGCTCCCCGTGACGGGCGCGGCGACGTTCCGTCTTCCCGCGGAGAGACTCGCCGTTTCCCGTCTCGACCTTCGAGTGGGCAAGGGCACCGTCGCCGTCGCGGGAGCGGTGGCGCCCCACCTCGCGCTGGAAGGAACGTTCAAGGACATGGACGGGGCGGAGCTGGCGGCCCTTTGGCCGGACCTTCCGGGGCCGCTGTCCGGCACGTTCTCCCTGCACCTCCGGGCGGAGGGGACGTGGCAGAAACCCGTTCTGCTCGGGCAACTCTCCCTCGACAAAGGGAACGTCGCGGGCATTCCTCTGGACGGCGTGGCCGCTTCCTTCGCCTCTCTGGAGAACACGCTGCACGCCAACGACCTGAAGGGAAACGCCTTCGGCATCCCCCTGTCGGGAGAGGCCTCCTTCGTCTTTCAGGAGCTGCCTCCGGAAATGACGGTCACCCTCAAAGGCTCCGGCATCGCGCTGGCCTCACTGGCGCGCCTTTTCCCCGAACTGGAGGCGGCGCAGGGAACCCTCGACGAGGTCACGCTCGCGCTCTCCGGAAAAGGCGGCGCCCCCGACGGACGGGTCACCCTCCGGGCGAAGCGGCTCGTTCTCTCGGGGCAGGAGTTCGCCGACACCGTGGGGGAGATCAAGGTCCGGGGAGGAAAGACGCTCCACGTGACCTTCCGCTCCAACGGGCTGGGCTCTCCGCTCTCCCTCGGAGGAACGATTGTGCTTGAGAAGACCCCCGTGCTGAAATTGGACTTCAAGGGAAACGCGCTGAACCTGGCCCGGGTCGCCGCCCTCGCACCCGGAACGGGCGACCTCGCCATGGCGGGCAACGTCGTCGCGGCACTGCAGATCGGCGGCACTTCCGCGGCGCCAACCCTGTCGGGGACCCTCTCGTCGGAAAAGATCCAGATCCGGGGAGAACCCGTCACCAAACCCTCCGCGACGTTTTCCTTCGCCAAGGACACGCTCTCCCTGAAGAGCGCGACCTTCGTCTGGCGGGGCGGAACCTTCTCCGCCGCCGGAACGGTGCGCAACCTTCCCAAGGCTCCCGCGGCGGAGCTCTCCGGACGGGTGGACGGCGTGGATCTCCGCGGCCTTGCGGGCATGTTTCCCGCCCTCGGTGAATATGCCCTCTCCGGAACGGCGAGCGCGGCATGGAGCGTCAAGGGAAACCTCGAGGCCCTCACGGGCACGCTGGAGGCACACACGCCGACCCTCCAGGCGATGGGCAACCTCTCGGTGAGACAGCTCAAAATCGGAGGCGCCTTCGCTCTCACGGGCGGAACGCCCTCCCTCCAGGGGCCGTTGAAGATCCAGGCCGCGTCCCTGGCGTGGAAGAAACTGGCCCTGACCGAACTCTCCCTGGGCGCCCGCACCGAAGGAACGGCGATCCTGCTCGACAACACCACCGCCGGCCTCGCCGGAGGCACCCTCACACTTACGGGCAAGGTCGGTCTTCCCGACGGCAAGAATGCGGGCTCGCTGGACCTGAAGGGCAGCGCCAAGGATGTGGGCCTCGGCTCCCTCGCGTCCGCCCTTGACCTTCCGGTGCCGCTCGCGGGCAAGGCGGAAGGGACCTTCGCCGTCTCGGGACCTCCGGAAAATCTCGCCGGGTCGGCGGAACTCGCCTCGCCGGCGCTGTCGGTGGCGGCATTCTCCCTGGCGAACGCCGCTGTCTCCGCCACCTTCACCGCAAAGAGCGGCGCGCCCTCCCCCTGGGACGTGGCGATCTCCTCCGCCCGGGCGACGGTGAACGGCACCCCCTTCACCGCCGAGGGAACCCTCCGCGCCGAGGGCAACGACACGGCCTTCGACCTGCGCGCCGAAGGAAAAGATCTCGATCTCGCCCATCTCCTGAAGGACGTGCAAGCCCTCCATGGCAAGGGCGTGAACGGCCGCACCACCCTCGCCCTGACCCTCGCCCGAAAGGGAGGAATCCTGAGCGGCTCCGGCAGCGCCACCTCCCCGCAGGCGGGCGCCTTCGGCCTCTCCGCCACGGAGATCTCCCTCCCCTTCACCGTGGACAAGAATATCCTTGTCGTCTCCTCCGGAAAGGGGCGCTTCCACGAGGGCACGGCGACCCTCTCCCTTCGGGCGAACCTCGCCTCGGGGGGCTGGGAGACATCCCTGGGCATCTCCGGCGCGAATATGGACCAGGTCATCCGCAGCGCCGCGGGCTCCAGGGGAAGCGTGGGAGGACGGGCGGACCTGACCTTCAAGGGAACGGGAAACGCCGGTTCGGGCAGCTTTTCCGGAACGGGGAACCTCGACGCCGCGGAGGGAGCCGTCACGGGCTATTCCTGGGTCAATCTCCTCGCCGCCGTGCACGGCGCGCAAGGTGTCCGCTACAAAACCCTCACCGTCCCCTTCAAGGTCCAGCAGGAAACGCTCACGCTCCTGCCGGGAACGAAGGCCGAGCCGTATCCGAACGATCCGCTCTACCGCGCTCTCAGCGCCACGGGAACAGTGACGGCGGAAAAGCTCAACCTGGACGTGAAGGGGAACGTGAACATCCAGGTCATCAACGCCCTCCTCGGAGGCATTCAGGGGGGACTCCTCGGCGGAGGGCAGAACATCCGGGACATCCTCCAGGGTGCGCTCACGGGATTTTCCCAGAGCGGCGGAAGTCAGGACTTCCGCGACGTGAGCTGCACCGTGCAGGGACCTCCCGCGTCGCCCGGCGTCTCGAACCTCAAAGTGGCTCCCGGCAATGAACAGCCTCGGGCAACACCCGTTCCGGAAACAGCGTCGCCGCAGCCCACCCCGATGCCGCAGGCGCCCAAACCGTCGCCCTCGCTGGAGGACACCATCAAGGAAACCATCCTCAAGAACATTCTGGGGAACTGACCGAAAAACACCTGTGACAGACCTGCGACACGCCGTCGCGGAACCTTGCGAAAGTGACGCGAAAGTTCTATAGTGAAGGCGGTTTCAATTCCACGGAGGAGGTGGGACGCCAGATTCCTGTTCGAGGTCCGCACGCCAAGAGAACACCGGCGGCACTTCATCCGTATGCCCACATGATCGCAACGCTTCGGGCTCTTTGCTTATCCCCGGTTGCGACGACTTTCTTCCGGGAGGTGGCACCATGAGAAAAAGAGAAGGACTCTTCGTTTTCCCCGTGCTGTGCGCACTCGTTCTGCTCCTCGCCGCACCGGTGTCCGGCCAGGAACGCCTCGACCCCGCCCAGGCCCTGGGAAGCTGGACGGACGAATCCTACTACGTGGCGACCCGCCTGGGGGACATCAAGGGCGTGATCAAGGATCTCCTCGCCGCGGAAGCCTTCCGGGAGGCACTGGAGGAGGAGCCGGACGCGGCGGCGGCTCTGGAGTGGCTCGCAAGCCTTCCCGTGGAATCGGGAGCTTTCGCGGGAGGACTCCGGAAGGGCGTCCTGCAGGTTCAGGGGGCACTCTCCCTCACTGCCGAAGGAGAGGAACTTCTCAAGCGCATCGCCGGGGGAACGCTCACCTCGGAAGACCTGGAGTTCGCCGAAAACTTCGGTCTCCGCGTCGCCGGCCCCGCGCCGACACCTCTGGGAGTCCCCTGCTACAGAATCTCTCCCACCGACGAGGAACATCCTCTCCTGGGGCTTTTCCTGGCGGCAAAGGAAAATCTGCTCCTTCTGGGCATGACGCCCCGGGACATCGACGGCTCCATCGCCGCTCTGGCCGATCCGGCAAGGCGCTTCGCCCCGACCCGCAAATTCGCAGACCGGAACTACCTCATCCTCCACGACAACGGCCTGCTCCAGATGGGACTCCTCGCCGCACCGACGCCCATTTTCCTCAACTCCCACGTGGAGATGGAGCTTGCCTTCGACAAGAGCGACGAAGCGCTGAATTTCGGCTTCTACACCAACCTTCCGAAAGCGATGCTCTCGGAGGAACGTCTCCGGGGATTCGCACCTCTCGACAAACCCGTGCCGCTCCTCGGAGGCGGGAAAACACTGCTCGCTCTCTCCACGCCGGTGAACTATGACGCCTTTGCGGAGATCATCCGCACCTACGGGGACGACGAGGCAAAGTTCGGCCTGGAGCAGGCCCTTGGAATGCTCGGCCAGTTCGGCATCACCGAGGCGGATCTGCGGGATCTGGCCCGGACCTTCTCCGTCGTGATCGGCGGCGGCGCCTCCTTCATGTCCGCTCCGCTTCCCGGAGCCTACGCACTCGTCGAAGGGACGGGGGACGCGGCAAAGAAGATCGCCACAACCGTGGCGGAACTCCTCCGGGGACAGCAGCTTCCGCTGGAGGAACTCAAGGTGGAGGGATGGGACACGGTCTATTCCATGTCCATTCCCGCCACCGTCACCATCGCCGTGAAGGGATCAACCCTTCTCGCGGGTTTCCTGGACGCCCAGAAGCTCGCCACTCCCCAGGAGAGCGATCCCGCCCTGGCGGAACTCCTGGCGAAGAAGAACCTCCAGGGCTTCCTCTTCCTCGACGCGAAGGTGCTCGCCCGGGAAATGCTTCAGTTCCTCCAGGCGGGGGACATCTGGGACCAGCTCATCGGCCCCGACGAGGCGGGGGAGATGGGCGAGGGCATGATCGCCGCCATGGCGGTGCTCCAGTCCCTGAATGCCCTCCGTGCGGAAGCCTCGGACATGGAGAGCCTCCGGCTTTCCCTGACAACCCGACCCGTCGCATCGGAGGACCAGGCCCTCCTGGAGACCGTCGTCGCCAAATGGCGGGAGACGCACCCGCTTCCGGAAGAGGATGAGGAGAAAGTCTCCGAAGAGGAACAGGCGGAGGCGACACCAGCGCCGTAGCGGCCCAACGCAAAGGCGCCCAGGAAAGCCGAAGAGCGGATGAAACGGAAACACATGCGCGGAAGGGAGGGATCTTTCGTGAAACGACGAGGACTTTTCGCGGCGGGATTTCTCTGTTGCGCCCTCGCGGTACTGCTCTTCCTCTCCGGGACGGGCGCGGCCATGGCCCCCTCGCCGCTCTCGCTCCGGGATGTGATCCTCTACGGAGGGAGCTGGGACGGCCTCCCCAGGGTCTTCTTCGGCAGCGAACTGGCGGCGGTGCGCAAGGCGCTGGGAGAGCCGGACATTTCGAGCACCTACCTGGGCCTTGTGGCGGACAGCTACGGAGATCTGCGCGTAGTTTACGCGAGCGGCAAGGTGGCGCTTCTCTGCTTCGCCACCGCCTCTCCGGCGATTCTTTCCCCCACGCTGTTGTCGGAGGCCCCGGCGTGGCAACAGCACCCAAACACGAGTACCCACAAGGTGCTCCGAGGAACGGCGAAGAACTGGCGGGGCGGAAGCGCATCCCTGCTGTACTGGTACGCCGACGGGATGGAGATCTTCGGCAGCCGGTCCGTGGTGGAAAGCCAGGATCTCCTGCGCAAGTGACCCTACTCCGAGGGGTTTCTTTTTGCCTTTGGCGGGAGTGCAAAATTCGACAGTTTTCGCCTCCGGGAACATTGACATTACGCATCACGCATATGTTCCAAAGAGCTCCAGAAACGTGGCAGGAGACGGGAGGACGTTGCCTGCGTCTGAGGAAGAAGGGTGTGGCGTGCCTAGGAGGCCCACAACGTGCGGCGGAAGACCGTCCGCTCTCTCTCGACGGGGACTGCTCGATCACGGAGAGGGCCTGCGGAAAAAAGCTGCACACGCACCGCCGACGCCCGCATGACATCTTTTTCCACAAGCGGGACGAAGGCGACAAAACAATGCGGTGAAATGCCATGAAAAGGAGGCTCCTCCGTATGACTCACTACGTACTCTCCGTACCGGACATGGCCTGCGGCCACTGCGCCCGGCGCATCACCGAAGCTCTGCAAGGCATCGGCGAGAAGGACTTCCAGGTTCTGCTTGAGAAAAAGCAGGTCCTGGTAAACACCGAAAACCTGGAGGGCGTGCTCGCCGCACTGGACGATGCGGGCTATACCGCCTCGGTAGTCGCCTGACGAAACACCCTCAGAGAGACGGCGCCGGATACAGCTTCTCCCTTTGCCACAGTACCCACACCCCTTCCTCCGGAGGAAGGGGTGTTTTCTTTCCCGCAAGGGCCTCCAGCGCCTCCGCCAGAGCGGCCCGCATGCGTTTCTCCTCTGTGGAGGAGATGCGCGGTTTCTCTCCCGCGTCGAGGCGGGCCAGCATGTCCAGAAGAGGAAGAATGCGAATCTCCCGCCCCTCCTTGCGCCGTGCCGCCTTAACCCAGGTGGGAACAGTGAAGACCCGGCGGATTCGCACCACCCCGTCATCGTCCCGGGCGGCATCGATGCCGAGCACTGCTCCGGTGTCCCGCGGCACGGTCCGCTGGAACGAGATGAAGTTTCCCAGGGAATAGGCGACCACGGTCATCCGGTCCGCCGAGAGAGGTGTTTCCCTTTCCCCGGAGACGGGCGACACATCTCGGGAGACGAAGACGCGCTGAAGCACGTGAGGATGGCTTCCCACAACAATGTCCGCACCGTTCCGAAGGGCCAGGGAGGCAAAGCGCCGCTGAGCCGCCGAAGGGTGCCGGGCATACTCGTTGCCGAAATGGAACGCCACCACCAGGAGGTCCGTCTCCTTGCGGAGCGCCGCCACGTCGGCGCTCACGAGCGTCTCGTCCAGAAGGTTCACGAGCCAGGGGCGGTCCGAGGGAACGGGAATGCCGTTGGTCCCGTAGGTGTAGGCGAGGAAGCCCACGGCAATTCCTCCCCGTTCGACAATGCAGGGGATGTCCCGGGAGGCCTCGGCGGCGAAGGTCCCCGTGGAGCAAAGATCCGCCGAGGCAAGGGCGTGAAGGGTACGGACAAGTCCCGAAGCTCCCGAATCGAGGCAATGGTTGTTCGCGGTGAAGAGCAGATCGAACCCCGCGTCCCGGAGAGCCTCCGCCAGGGAATCCGGGGAATTGAAGGAGGGATAGCCCCGGTATCCCTTCCGGGGGCCTCCCAGGGTGGTCTCCAGGTTGCCCGCCGCCAGGTCGGCGCTCCGGAGAAGTGAACGGACCTCCGCGAAGAAGGGGGCAAAATCGTAGACCGTCTCGCCCTTTCCTCCCTCTTCTTTGCGGGACGGCGTCACTCGTTTCGCCGCTTCGAGCTGCGGCGCGTGCACCATGATATCCCCGACGAAGAGCAGGCGGATCGTATCGCGCTCCCCGGCGTCCTCCGAGAGGATATCCGCGCCGGAGGAGGCATTCGCTTCAAAGGGAGTTTCTCCGGAGACGTCCGCGAGCCCGGGGGACAAACCACCTCCAGGACCCGCGAGGAGAAGAAGGAACACCCCGAAGAGCAGACGACACGTCACGCCCCGCAGGGCAGCGAAACCCGGACAGAAAGGAACGTTCTTCTCCGCGCTCCGCCGCACCGGAAATCCCATGGCCTTCAACCCCGCAGCTCCCGGAGTGCTAGCACTGGGGGAAGCACACAGCCAATCCTCCTTCGGCGGTCTCCTTGTACCGGGAGGACATGTCCCGTCCCGTCTCGGCGAGAGCCCGGATCACCTGGTCCAACTGCACCTTCTGGGCCGAAGGATCGCCGCAGGAGGCGAGGAGATAGGCATTGTAGGCCTTGACGGCCCCCATGGCGTTCCGTTCGATGCAGGGGATCTGCACGTATCCTCCCACGGGATCGCAGGTCATGCCCAGATGGTGCTCCAGGGCGATTTCCGCAGCGTTCTCCAGCACCGACACGGGATAGCCGTTTACGTGGGCGAGAAACGCCGCTGCCATGGCGGAAGCGGTTCCCACCTCGCCCTGGCACCCCACTTCCGCACCGGAGATACTTGCCCCGGTCTTCACGAGAAATCCCACCAGCGCCGCGGCGAGAAGCCCCCCTCGGAGAAGTTCCCTGGGAATCCGGCCCTGCCGGGCCATGAGGGTCACCACGGCGGGAAGCACCCCCGACGACCCCAGAGTGGGCGCCGTAACCACCACGTGCCCGGCGGCGTTCTCCTCTGCGGCGGCAAGGGCGTAGGCGTTGAGCAGCACCACCGCGTGATTGGGGTCGCTCTGCAGGGAGTAGCTCCGGCGGAAGAGGATAGGCGCCTTCCGTCGCAACCCGATGGGGCCGGGAAGGACGCCCTCGGTACGGAGTCCCAGGTCCACCGCGGCCTCCATGACGTCCAGAATCCGGTCCAGACGACGGGAAACCTCCGCAGCGTCCATGTCGGTGAGCGCTTTTTCGTTGTCGAGGAGCAGGTCGGACAGGGAGTGGTTCGTGCGCCGCAGCAGGGAGCAGAATTCCTCCATGGTGCGGTAGAGGTGCGGAGGAGCGGGACGAGGAGGATCCTCTTCTCCCTCCACGACCAGAAAGCCTCCCCCCACGGAATAGTACACGTGCCGAAGGATCGTCTCGGCCTCTTCTGAAGGACCTCTCCCTCCCCGGAGGGCGATGATCAGGGTGTTGTTCCAGGGAAAATTGTGGATCGTCCCCTCGTAGCGGATGTCGTTGAGGGAAAAGAGGAACTCCCGGTTTCCCGCGGCGATCCTGTGGGCTTTGTTGGGCTCCTCGGCGAGATCCTCCAGAACGCGGGCATCGCACTGCTCCGGGTCGAAGCCGAGAAGTCCCGCCAGCACGGCCCTGTCCGTGCCGTGTCCCTTCCCCGTGGCGCTGAGGGAACCGTAGAGTCGCACTTCGATGCGCTCGCCCCGGAGCAGTTCCTCCGCGGAGAGCGCCGCAAGGGCGCGCCGGAAATGTCCTCCCGCCCGCATGGGGCCGATGGTGTGGGAGCTGGACGGTCCAGGGCCGATCTTGTAGAGGTCGAACAGCGAAAGCGTGATGGGGCTTGCCTGCGGTGCGGTCATCGTCTTCCGTCCCTTCGCGGCATCTCCGGTGGCAGCGTTTCTCCGCGGAGAGAGGCACACGGTCGCCTCTCTTCCGCAAGGCTTGTAATGCGGGGGGCCTTCCCCTCATTACCGGATTTCTCGAGCTACTTCGACAAAGAAGATTCTGACGGGACGCTGCCTCCCCCCTCTTCCGGATTTCTCCAGTTACAGAGGTTCTCCTGTGAGCACCGACAGAATACCCCGGCAGAAGTCGGGAAGATCGTCGGGACGGCGGCTGGACACCATGTTCCGGTCGATGACAAGAGGTTCGTCCACCCAGACCGCTCCGGCGTTGACCAGATCGTCCCTGATGCCCGGCGTGGACGTGCAGGTGAAACCCTTCATGATCCCCGCGGAGATGGGAATCCACCCGGCGTGACAGATGTGGGCCACGAGTTTTCCGGACTCGTGGAAACGTCGGGTGAGATCTTTCACTTTTTCGAGACGGCGCAGCTTGTCCGGCGCGAATCCTCCGGGGATCACGAGAGCGTCGAAATCGTTCTCGGCCATGTCGTCGATGGCCGTGTCGGCCTTGCAGGGATAGCCGTGCTTGCCGTCGTAGACCTTGCCCGCCGCAGGGCCGGCCACCACCACCCGGGCACCCTCTTCTTCGAGGCGCAGCTTGGGATACCAGAGTTCCAGATCCTCGTAGACATCATCCACGAACATGAGAATCCGCATACCTTCCAGGCGCTTTTTCATGTCGTCGAACCTCCTTCTGCTCTCTTTCCTCGTTTTTGTTTCCGGATGTGCCCGAAGAACTTCCGCACCATTGTATCCTCTCCGCCCTCGGTAGAACCGCGGAGACAGGGCCTGTCGCAGCGCCTTCGCACGGAGACTTTCCTGAAAAACACCCCGATCCCGTCGGCGTTTCCCCCTAGAGTTCCACGCGGCTGCCCGACGCCGCCCACTCCACGGATTCCATCGCTTCCGCAAGTCGTGCCGCCGCGGTAAAACCCGTACAATGGCAGGGACGCCAGTGTTTCACGTCGAAACGGCTCCGCAGGGTCTCCACGGTGCGTTCCAGAAAGACCGCGTTCTGCCCCTTCAGATGCATGCCTCCCGAGACGGAATAAAAGGCGCGGGTGCCGAAAAAAGCCGCTGCCGCCTCAAGGATGTTCACCACTCCCGCGTGGGCGCACCCGAGAATGACGCTGATTCCGAAGATACCCTCCACCACCAGGGACAGCTCGTCCTCGAAGGGATCGGGGACGTACTCCTCACCCTCGCGCAACAGCAGGTGCGGCGTGGAGGGAACAAAATCGGGATCCCGCTTCTCCCCGGGAACGGGGAACGCCCACACATCGCAGAGGATCTGCGTAGGCTCCGTTATGGGGTGCACCACCAGCGCCCCCGGAGCCAGATGCAGTCCCATATAGCGCGGTCTCCCATCCCGGCGGGCATAATGAGCGTCGGTGACGCGCGGAGAAACCCAAAGAGGACAGGAAAGACCGGCCGCGAGGAGCTGCGGCACGCCTCCGGCGTGATCCGCGTGGCCGTGGCTCAACACGAGAGCATCCGTTCCGGAGGGCGAAAAGCCAAGGGCTCTCAGGTTCCCCAGGATCGTCGTACCGCTCCCCGCATCGAAAAGAACAGTTCCCCGCGGCGTCTCCAGATGGAGGGCGAGTCCGCATTCTCCGAGCAGATCCGCCTTGCCGCAGAGATCATCCGTCACCGTAGTGAGCAGCATGGACATCCTCCCTTGTGCCCGAGTATAATGAACCGGCCAGAGTTGCAACTCCATTGCAGGTTCTGCGTCCATCCTTTTTTCTCCCGTGTGCGGAAAGCAGTGGGGGGAAGGGGATGGACCGTTTCGGAAAGAAATTTTGCATCTTCCATACTACCACAAGGATACGTCTTCACAGCAGGAGGAGATCAGCCATGAAGGTTCGCGTTCTTCCCGTCGAGCACTGTCTCGGTATGCCTCTTTCCCATGACCTGACCCAAATCGTTCCTGCATCGGGTTATAAGGGAGCCCGATTCAAGAAAGGACAGATCGTGCGAGAGGAGGACCTCCCCGAACTTCGCGCCATGGGGCGGGAACACCTCTCCATCCTCGATCTCGAACCGGACGAGGTGCACGAGGACGATGCGGCGATCCGCCTCGCCGGGCGTCTTCGGGGAACGGAACTGCGCCTCGATGGCCCCGACGAGGGACGCTGTGCACTCCACGCCACCGCGGAGGGGCTTCTCGCCTTCGACCCCACCTTTGTGGACGCCATCAACGATGATCCGGACTGGATTCTCGCCACATTGCCCCCGCTGACTCCCGTTCGTTCCGGAGAGCGCGTCGCAGCTCTTCGGGTCCTGCCCCTCGCCGTGCGGGAAATCCAGGTGCAACGGGCCGAAGCACTGGCAAAACCCCTGGCTCTGCACCCCTTTCTTCCCCTCTCGGTGGGACTCGTCACTACCGGCGAGGAGTTCCGCTCCGGCAAAAACAAGGACGCCTTTCTTCCCCGTCTGGAGCGCAAAGTCGCAGCCTACGGCGGAAGAATCCTTGGACAGCGCATCGCCGGAGATCGCATGGAGGAAATCGCCGACGCCATCCGGGCATTCCTTGAGGCGGGGGCAAACCTCGTGCTCTGTACCGGCGGCATGAGCGTCGATGCCGACGACGTCACTCCCGGAGCCATTCGCAGCGTCGCGGAAACCGTGGTTTTCCGCGGCGTTCCGGTTCTTCCGGGTTCCATGCTCATGCTTGCCTTCGCGGGCAAAACGGCGCTGGTGGGCGCTCCCGCCTGCGTGGTCCACGACGAGCGCACCGCCCTCGATCCTCTCCTGGACCGCCTCTTCGCCGGCCTCGTTCCGACGGAGAAGGAGGTGCGCGCCTGGGGCGTGGGCGGACTCTGCCGCTCCTGCTCTCCCTGCACCTATCCCCGGTGTGGATTCACCCGCCGCTGAGAGAGAATTTTCCGTAGGGGGGACCGGTCGCATTGCGCCGGCTCCCTTTTTGCGTTACCCTCCAGTAGGATGCAAGGTCCGGCGAAACTGTACGGCAAGGGAGGGGAAAGACGTGACGCCTCGGGAAATGCTGCTTCAGGCAGGACTTCGGGCAACTCCTATACGGGAGGGAGTGCTCGTGCTGCTCCTCCGGGAGGGGCGCCCGCTCTCCCACGCGGATCTCACAGCCAGATCCGAGGAGATTCCGAAATGCGACAAGGTGACGCTTTATCGAACATTGGAATCCCTGACGGAACACGGGCTGGTTCACAAGGCACAGGGCATCGATGCCCAGTGGCGTTACTGCGCCTCCGACCCGGAGTTGCCGGGATGCCCCGGCAACCATCCTCATTTCCTCTGCCTTTCCTGCGGAGCCATGGTCTGTCTCCTGGGACAGCCTCTTCCCCGCATCGAGGTTCCCAAGGGCATCACCGTCCTGGGCAAACAGCTCATCGTTTACGGAATCTGTGATACCTGCACCCGGACGAAAGGCAAAGAAAACGCATGAACGAACATTCCGCGCCTCCACCTGCGGCGCGCTTTCTCGACTTCGGCAGCCTCCGGCTCCGCCTCCTGCTTCTGGGCCTTGCCGCGGGACTCGCGGCGGGGCTCGTTTCCACCCTCTATCGCATCATCCTCCAGAAGGCAGAGTATTTCGGTGCCTCGGTCCTCTCCGGACTCCATGACGGAACTCTTTTCTCCGGAATTCTCGTAGCCGCCTTCTGGATGCTCGGTGCCCTCGTGCTGGGGAGAATGGTCAAGGCGGAGCCGCTCCTCTCGGGAAGCGGCATTCCTCAGGTAGAGGGAGAACTGCTGGGACAGATCTCCATGAACTGGGGACGGGTTCTCCTGGGCAAGTTCGTCGGAGGCGCCCTCGCGGTGGGCATGGGGCTCTCCCTGGGACGGGAAGGGCCGTCGGTGCAGCTCGGAGCCGCCGCGGCAAAGGGTTTCTCCCGTTTCCTCGGCAGAAACCGTGTGGAAGAGCGTTTCCTCGTCACCGCCGGCGCCAGTGCCGGCCTTGCCGCCGCCTTCAACGCCCCTCTCTCGGGTGTGATGTTCGCCCTTGAGGAGGTCCACAAGAACTTTTCGCCCTTCGTTCTGGGCTCCGCCATGGTGGCATCTCTCTCGGCGGATTTTCTGGCCAAGCGCTTCTTCGGCCTCTCGCCGGTGCTTCACTTCGCCCGGCTGGAGCATCTTCCCCTCCGTTTCTACGGACATTTCCTCGCCCTTGGAGTGCTTCTCGGCCTGTGCGGCGCCCTTTTCTGCCGCCTTGTCCTGGAGGGACAGGTTTTCTACGCGGAACGGCTCCGGATTCCTCCGGAACTCCGCATCCTGATTCCCGCGGCGGGAGCACTGCTCGTCGGTCCCCTTCTGCCGTTCATCCTCGGCGGAGGGCACGCGCTGCTCGAACATCTTGCCGCGGGCGGTACACCGCTTTCCGCCGCGGCGATCCTGCTCGCAGGAAAGTTCGCCTTCACCCTGCTCTGCTTCTGCTCCGGCGCGCCGGGGGGTATCTTCTTCCCCATGCTCGCCATAGGCGGAGCGGTGGGAAGCGTCTACGCTTTGGCCTTCGCCCCCTTCTTTCCTCAAGGCAGCGACGTTATCGTAAATTTCCTTGTGGTGGGCATGGCGGGATTCTTCGCCGCCGTGGTCCGGGCACCGCTCACGGGCATCCTCCTCATTCTGGAGATGACGGGCTCCCTCTCCCATCTGCTGAGTGTCTCCGCCGTGGTCTTCGTCGCCTCCGTCACGGCGGAACTCCTCGGCGCCCGTCCTGTCTACGAGTCGCTGCTCACCCGCCTTCTCCGGCGGATGCACCGTCGGAACTATCTGGCCGAGACGGAGGGAAAAATTCTGCTGGAGGTGAGTGTCTGCTCCGGCTCTGCTCTGGACGGGGAGCGCATTCGGGACATCCGCCTCCCCCGGCGCTGCCTCCTGGTGAGCGTCATCCGCGGCGCCGCCGAAATTCTTCCCTCGGGAGAGACCACAATCCTCGCCGGAGACCGCCTCGTCGCCCTTGTGGACGAACACCGGGCGAGGAGTGTCCGGGAATCGCTCCTCGCGCTCGCGGGACGCTGCACCTCCCTCGGGCGGTGACAAGAACGACGCCTCGCTTCGGCAAGCCGTCGCTCCGGGAAAATGGCGCGTTGTCTCCCTTTGCGAGGGGGAGTATGATATTCCTACGTATGAAAAAGTACCGACCTGACCCTTTCCGTACCACCGGAAGCCGGTCATGTCCGGTCCGTCGCCGCGCTTTTCGGCGACGCAGTTCGAAAGGAGGTACGACCATGAGCGCCAGAGGCTTTCGATTGTGCATTGTCGCGGCGTTTCTTCTCATCCTCGCCCTGCCCACGTTCGCGGGGACCACGGTGCCCCAGTTCCGTGGCGACCCGGGCAACACGGGGAATTTTCAGGTGACGTCCCTGCCGTCGGGACAGCTCGCCTGGATGCTGCCCACCAGTTCCAAGATCACAGGATCCCCCGCCGTTGTGGGGAACGTGGTCTTCTTCGGCAATGCCGAAGGAGAGTTTTTCGCGGTGAACCTCCGCACGGGAAATCCCATCTGGAGCTTCAAGGCCGACGGCTCAATCCTCGGTTCACCCGCGGTCGTGGGGGGCGTCGCCTATTTCGGCACCTACGGCGGCACGGTCTACGCCATCTCCACCGCATCCGGAAAGGTCAAGTGGAGCACCAACACGGGAGACGCCATCTTCGCCTCTCCCGCCGTGACGGGCGGCTCGGTCTACATCGGCAACTTCGCGGGGACGCTCTACGCCCTCGACGCCGCGTCGGGAAACGTGAAGTGGACCTTCGAGGGGCAACGCTGGTTCGCCGGGAGCGCCGCCGTGGCGGACAATCTCCTCTTCATCGGGGATCACGACGGCCGCTTCCGCGCCATCGACACCGCATCGGGCAAGGAAGCCTGGGGCGCCTACACTGGCGGTTCCGTGGACGCCTCTCCCGCCACTTCGGGCGGCTGGGTCTGGTATGCGAGTTTCGACGGCAAGGTCTACGCCGTGCAGATCAAGGGGGTCATTCCCAAGTGGCAGTCCCTTCTCGGGGGACCCATCGCCTCCTCCCCTGCCGTGGCGGGAGGTGCGCTCTTCGTGGGCTGTGACGACGGAAACGTCTACGCCCTCGATGCCGCAACGGGAGCCGTGCGCTGGACCTTCACGACGGGCGGCCCCGTGACGTCCTCCCCGGCCCACGCAAACGGCGTGGTCTTCGTGGGCGGCACGGACTGGAACCTTTACGCCCTGGACGCGCACTCCGGTCGGAAACTCTGGACGTACAAGGCAAGCGGCGAGATCGTGACTGCCCCCGTCCTTGTGGACGGACTGCTCCTCTTCGGCGACACCGAGGGGGTTCTCTACGCCATTCGCTGACGCTCCGCCCTTTTCAGAGCGTCACGAGGAATGACGACCGGGGGGATCTCGTGCATCGAGATCCCCCCGGTTTTTCTTGCTTTCGTGCGCCGAACGGAAACCACATTAAGGAAGTCGGAACACAAGCGCGCCCGACGCCCCCTTCGACGACGCAGCGCAAAGGCCTCCGCAAAAACGCCTCCGTAAAGACCGCCCTGTCCGTTTCGCGCTCAGGCCGAAGCGCACGCCGAGGCTCAGGCCGGAACGGGATTCGGTGGCGTTCGTCCCTCCAGCACGGCAAGGAGGTTCGTGGCGGCGCAGACCGCCATACCGTTCCGGGCGTCCGGCGTGGCGGACCCGATGTGCGGCGCCGGAAGAAGGTTCTTCGCCCGAAAGAGAGGGTGTTCCGCGGGAAGCGGTTCCGGATCGAAGACATCCAACCCCGCTCCGGCGATCCATCCCTCGTTCAGCGCCCGGGCAAGCGCCTCCTGGTCCACCAGGCCGCCCCGGCCGGTGTTGACGAAGATCGCCCCGGGCTTCATCCGGTGAAACCGCTCCGCGTTCATGAAGCACCTCGTCTCCGCCACCAGAGGCACGTGCAGGCTGACGAAATCGCTCTCCGCCAAAAGGTCCTCGAGAATCGGCACGTGCACCGCTCCCAGCTCGTCCCCCTCGGCGGAAGGACGGGCCAAGGTGTAGCGGAGCCGCATGCCGAACCCCTTCGCCCGCCGGGCCACGGCCTTGCCGATGCGACCAAACCCCACCAGGCCGAGGGTGGCGCCGTGCAGGTCCGCACCCAACAGAAAATCCGGCGCCCAGGCCCATTTCCCCTCCCGGGCGATGCGCTCCGCCTCGGAAAGACGCCGTGCCACGGCGAGGAGCAGCGCAAAGGCCATGTCCGCCGTGGCCTCGGTGAGCACGTCCGGCGTGTTGGTCACCACGATGCCCTTCGCCATCGCGTAAGGGACATCAATGTTGTCGTAGCCGACGCCATAGTTGCTCAATACCTTGAGGCGCGTCGCTGCGTCCAGGGCCTCCCGATCCATGCGGTCCTTAAGGAGGCAGAGCACGCCGTCGAAGAGGGGCAGTTTCGCCAGAAGCATCTCCCGGGACATGAACCCCCGGGAGGGGCCGACCTCCAGATCAACCCGCTCCCGCAGCAGGGCAAGCCCTGCCTCGGGAATGCTGCGCGTCACGAGAACCTTCGGTTTCACGGGCAGTCTCCTTTCCATCCTCCACGTTCACCCGTCCGATCGTTTTTCTGAACGCAAACGTCCTTTCGGTGCGACCTTTCCCCCGCCCCTGGCCGGAGGCACCTCAGCCCCCTCGAACCCGCCGCCTGTCCGCGGCATGTTCCAGCCGCATACAGGACTGGAGATCGTTGGACGTGTAAGCCAGGTGAGCCGTCAGTGCCGCGATGGCGGCCTCGCAGTTCCGGGCCTCCACCGCGTTCAGAATCTCCTTGTGCTGCCGCTGGGACTCGTCCCGCATCGAGGCGAGATGAATGCGGATGTACCGGTCGGTCTTCCGCCGGAGCCGGGCGAGCACGTCCAGCGTGAGCGGTCGGTCCGCGGGCTCGTAGAAGAGGTTGTGGAACATCTGGTTCAGATCTCGCCACTTGAGACAGTCCCGCTCGTTCTCCATCGAGAGGAGTGTCCGTTCCGCGTCCTCCACCACCCGACGGGTGATGCGCGGAAAGGCGATGCGCAGAAGGTGCGTCTCCAGGGCGGTCACCATTTCGTAGAGCTCTCCCGCCTCCTCCAGAGAGAGCGGCGTCACGACGGCCCCGCGGTATCCCTGAAAGTGCACGAGTCCCTCCGTCTCGAGAAGGCGCAGCGCCTCCCGAAGGGGAATGGGGCTCACGCCGAGCCGCTGGGCGAGCTGTGCCTGGTGCAGCGGTTGCCCCTCCTCCAGCATGCCTCGGTAGATGGCCTCCCGGAGCACCTCCGCGATGTAGTAGGGAGCGGAGGTATCACCGCTCATGCCCGCCGCCAGCTCTTCGAGAGAAAGGCTCTCCTTCGTGCCGTCGACCCCGTTCACCCCCGCCATGTGTTCGTTCTCCCTTCGTTTCCGTTCGATTCCGTTATATTTTCTCCCCGACGATTATACGAAAACCCCTTCGATTATACGCCATTGACACCCCCTCTCTTCTCTTTTCATACTGGAGAAGACACATAAAACGAAACGCGACAGGGAGTGATGTTCATGGCCGTTCCCATGTCCTTTCTCACGGAAGAACTCGACGCGATGAAACAGGCCGGGCTCTACGGAACGATCCGCACCATCGAGAGCCCCCAGGGAGCCTGGGTCTCCATCGAGGGGAGAAAGTACCTCAATCTCTGCTCCAACAACTATCTCGGTCTTTGTAACGACCCACGGCTGGTCGCGAAGGTGAAGGAGTACGTGGACGCCTACGGCGTGGGCCCCGGCGCGGTGCGCACCATCGCGGGGACCATGAGCCCGCACATCGAACTGGAGCGGAAACTCGCCGCCTTCAAGGGGGCGGAGGCCGCCATCGTGGTTCAGTCGGGCTTCTGCGCCAATCTGGCGGTCATCCCCACTCTCGCTCCGAGCGCGGAGGACGTGATCTTCAGCGACTCCCTCAACCACGCTTCCATCATCGACGCCTGCCGCCTGTCCAGGGCGAAGGTGGTGCGTTACGCCCACTCCGACCTGGCGGACCTGGAGAAAAAGCTCGACGAGAATCGGGACGTCAAGGGGCGTTCCCTTCTGGTCACGGACGGCGTCTTCTCCATGGACGGAGATGTGGCGCGCCTGCCGGAGATCGTGGACATCTGTGAGCGCCGGGGCGTGCTCGTCGTGGTGGACGACGCCCACGGTGAAGGCGTTCTCGGCAGGGGCGGACGGGGCATCGTGGACCACTTCGGCCTTCACGGCCGGGTGGATGTGGAGGTGGGCACCCTCTCCAAGGCCTTCGGGGTCATGGGCGGCGTCGCGGCGGGAAGCGCCGCGCTTGTGGACTACCTCCGCCAGAAGGCCCGTCCGAACCTCTTCAGCAGTGCCCTCACCATTCCCGACGTGGCGGCGAACCTCGCCGCCGTGGAAATCCTTCAGGAGAGCGAGGACCTGGTGAAGAAACTCTGGCACAACGGCGATTTCCTCAAGAAAGAACTCAAGGCCCTGGGCTTCGACACCGCCTCCAGCGAAACGCCCATCACGCCGGTGATCATCGGCGAGGCAGCGGACGCCAAGGCGTTCAGTGCCAAACTCTTCGAGGCCGGCGTGTTCGCCACAGCCATCGTCTACCCCACCGTCCCCAAGGGGACCGCCCGAATCCGGGCCATGGTCTCGGCAGCGCACTCCGAGGACGACCTCCGCCTCGCCGTGGAGCGTTTCGCCACGGTAGGCCGAGAAATGGGGCTCATCCCATGAAGCGCATCCTCGTCACCGGCGCAGGCGGCCAGATCGGCGTGGAACTCGTCCCCTACCTGCGGAGCCGTTACGGCGCGGAAAACGTCCTCGCCACGGCCCGAAAACCCCTTTCCGGCCCCGTGGGAGAGGGCGGCCCCTTCGCCCTGCTCGACGTGCGGGACGGAAACGCCTTCGCCGCACTGGCGAAATCCTTCGGTGCGGACAGCATCCTCCACCTCGCGGGGGTGCTCTCCGCCAAGGGCGAGAGTGACCCTCGCACCTCCTGGGACATCAACGTAGTAGGCTCCACCACGGCCCTGGAGGTGGCCCGGGAATGCGGCGCGGCGTTCTTCTTTCCCAGCTCCATCGCCGCCTTCGGCCCTTCCACGCCGTCGAAAAACACGCCCCAGGACACCATCCAGCGCCCCACCACCATTCACGGTGTGGCCAAGGTGACCCTGGAACTGCTCTGCGACTACTACCACCGCAAGTTCGGCCTCGACACGCGGGGCCTGCGCTTCCCCGGTCTCATCAGCTACGAGGCGCTTCCCGGCGGAGGCACCACGGATTACGCCGTGCACATCTACTACGACGCGGTGCGAAAGGGGCATTACACCAGCTTCATCGCCAGAGGGACCTGCATGGACATGATGTACATGCCCGACGCCCTCGCCGCAGTGGTGCAGCTTATGGAGGCGGACCCGTCGAAGCTGGTGCACCGCAACGCCTTCAACATCTCCGCCATGAGTTTCGATCCCGAGGAGATCGCCGGGTCCATCCGGAAGTTCCTCCCGGGGTTCATCCTCGACTACAACGTGGATCCCCTCCGACAGGGCATCGCCGAATCGTGGCCCGATTCGCTGGACTGCACCGCCGCCCGGAAGGAATGGGGCTTCGCCCCGGAATACGACCTGGACCGCATGACCGAGGACATGCTCGTCCGGATCCGCGAAAAGGAAGGCCTCCCCCCGGCCTGACACCCAAAAGGATTCAGCCGCGCGTACCACCCTCCCGAACAGGGCTCCGGAGCCCGACCGCCCCAAAGGTCGGAAACGTCCGGAGCCCTGTTTCATTTTGCCCTGCGACAGGCCGCACACAAGGTTGTACAATGAACGCCATCCCTGACGATTTTGGAGGTGCGTGATGAGGAAGCGTGAACGAGTCGCCACTGATCCCGATGATCTCGGTGCGCGGCTTGAAGAGCGGATCGGAGAACGCATGGCGGCAAACCCCGAGGAGAACTGTCTTTGGTGGAAGGGAACATGGTGGACACGGCGCCGTTTCGAGGAAGAGGTGGCGCGCTGCGCAGAAAGCCTTCGGGCATCTGGATTCCGGGAAGGAAGCCGTATCGCCTTCTTTCTGCCCACGTCGCCGCTTGTGCTCGTCCTTTCCGTAGCGGCCTGGCGGCTGCGCGGCACGGTGGTCCCCCTGAACGCCCGGGCGGGACACGAGGCGTCCCTGCGGATTCTGAACCTCGTCGATCCTGAGGGTGTGGTGTTCACGGAAGACCTGGAAGAACTCCACAACACCGTGGCGAACGCGGGCTTTCCCGTGGCCATCGCGTCCCCGGAGGGGCCTCTTCCTCCGCTGCGAAGACTCGAGGTCGAGGGCAAGGCCGTTCCCGAGAGAACACCTCCGACTCCGACCGATCCCTCCGTGGCGGTGATCTTCGCCACATCGGGGACCACGGGCAACCCCAAGGCCGTTCCCATCAGCCACGGCAATCTCCTTGACAACACGCGGCACACTGCGGAGAACGTGGAGTGCTTCGCCCCAGGAAACATCCTGATGAACGTGCTCCCCAACTTCCACACCCTGGGCTATTCCGTGTGCGGCGTGCTGTCCCTGCTCTTCGACATTCCCCAGGTGCTTCTCCCCTCCTTCATGCCCATCAAGGCCACCCTCGAGGCAATGGAGGCGACCGGAACCACCCTTCTCGTGGCGGTGCCCACCATGCTCTCCTTCCTTCTCGGCGCCATCGCCAAGGGCGAACCCGTTCCGCCGAGCCTGAAGAACGTCCTCACCGGCGGCGGAAAACTCGATCCCGAGCTGGACCGACGTCTCCGGGAGCATCTCGGGCTCGCCATCGTCGAAGGATACGGCCTCACTGAATGTTCTCCCGTGGTCTCCTGCAATCCCAGCCTCGCCGCCCGGAAGCTCGGCACGGTGGGCCCCGCCCTCCCCGGCTACGAACTGCAGATCCGAAGCGTCGAAGGAAAGCTGCTCACCCTTGCCGACGAGGGCGTCCTCTGGGTGAAGAGCCCCTCCGTGGCGGAGGGTTACTTCCGTGCGCCGGACATGACGGCGGAGCGCTTCCAGGACGGCTGGTTCAATACCGGGGACATCGTGCGCATCGACGAGGACGGCTATATCTCCATCATCGACCGGGCGAGCGATCTCATCATCGTGGGGGGCTTCAACGTCTACCCCCAGGAGGTGGAGACGGTCCTCCAGGAACACCGGGGCGTGCGCATGGCCGGCGCCGTGGGCGCCAAGCACCGCCTCACCGGCGAGGTCGTGGCGGCCTTCGTCGTCCCCGATCCCGACAATCCTCCCTCCCAACAGGAACTCATCCGGCACTGCAAGGAGCGCCTCGCCCACTACAAAGTCCCCCGCAAGCTGGAGTTCGTGGAGTCCCTCCCCCTCTCCGCCACGGGCAAGGTTCTCCGCCGGGAACTGCGGAAGATGGCAGGAGTCATCGGCGACTGATCACCCGTTTCTTCGGAAACGAACGAGGGGATGCAGCGGCTCTTTTCGGAGCTGCCGCACCCCCTCGTTGTGCTGCACCCCCTTCGGAGAAACTATGGCTCCGTGCGTTTTTTCGTTTCACGGGCAACCGACGGCGGGCTTGTTCAAAAACGGCTCAAACACCCTTCAGCCCCATCGCCAGGGCGGAACGAAAGAGGATTATCCTTTGGAGTACCTTGCGGCATGGTCTCCGACGTGCCTTCCCGAAGACCGAACGTTCCGCATTCTTCCGAATTCGAAACCCTTGAAACGGGTCTCAAAACGTGCCCTTTCCGCTGCAACACAGAGAGCGCGGAAACGGGATCGGCGGATTATGACCGTTTTCGTTCATGCACGAGAAGTTCGAAGATGTCCGGCCTGGCGTAGTGGCCGACTACATCCAGGTCGGCCTTTCCGCGGGTTATCGCGTCCAGGTCGAGGTCGGCAAGGAGGATTTCCTCGCCGCCGAAGCTCGGTCCCGCCAGATAGCGCCCGAAGGGATCGATGATGCAGCTCCCGCCGCGGCACATCACTTCCGGCTGGGATTCCAGCTCGCCGTACCCATGGAGGTCCGTGGGATACATGTGCTTCTCCACATACTGGTTGCAGGCGAGGACGAAACAGCGTCCCTCGATGGCTATGTGCCGGAGCGTGCACTGATATTCGTCACGCTGGTCCGCGGTCGGGGCGAGGTAGAGCTTGACCCCCTTCTGGTACAGGGCGGCCCTGGCGAGGGGCATGTAGTTCTCCCAGCAGATCAGGGCGCCCATTTTGCCGTAGGCCGTGTCCACCACGGTCAGGGTGCTGCCGTCGTCCTCTCCCCAGATATACCGTTCCGAACCGGTGGGCTTGAGTTTCCTGTGTCTGCCGAGGAAGCTGCCGTCGGGACCGAAGAAGAGCACACAGCAATGGAGCGTTCCGTCCAGCTCGTTTCCGTTCTTTTCGTTGACGCCCATGGCGAGGTAAACTCCCTTTTCGCCGGCCACCCGGGCGAGGCGGTCCACGTCCGGTCCGGGAACGGCAACGCAATTGTCGTGGAAGCGCTGAAAATCCTTTCTGCCTCCCTCCGTGCGGGAACCGATGGCGAAGCCGAAACTCAGCCCCCGGGGATAACAGGGGATGTAGGCTTCGGGGAAGAGCACGAGCTTCGCGCCCTTTTCCGCGGCCTCGGAAATGAGTCCGAGGGCCTTCTCCATCGTCCGTTCCCTGTCGAAGAGAACGGGAGATGCCTGCACCACCGCCACACGCACCGTTCCGGGTCTTTCCATTTTTTCTTCCTCCTTGTGGAACACGACACGTTTTCCGGTCCTATGGACCCCGAACCGGAAAAGATCGGAACCTCCCCCGCCGGTTTTTCGGAGGTTTGCACGCGATGTTTCGCCTCGGGAATCAGAGCGGTGCGGTGCCGATGCGGAGGCTCGCAAGCGCCTTTCTCGTCGCCGTCTCGAATCCGGGAATGATCGAGGAACACCTGTCCAAAATGTCGATGACGACGGAATGCCCTCGCCTTGCGAGCGCTTCCCGCATGTCCCCGGCGGTGTGGAGGACGCAATGGGAAAGCGCCTCGCCGCAGAGAACGATCTCCCGGATGTCCCCGTCGACGAGGACGGTTTCGACCTCGGGCATGTAGGCGGAGTACTGCTCGACATAGGGACGGTAGCCCTTGAAGACAAGATCGAGGGGCCTTCCGGTCCTCACGGTATGCCGCTCCAGGGCCAGGGCGACGGAGGAATGGATGTTCGCGCCCTCCGTGCCCGCGATGCAGTGAATGGGCCAGATGGTGAACTCCCGTTCTCCCTTCGCGGCGAGCTCCCGGAAGTAGGACACCACGTGCGCCCTGACGACGGGATTTCTCGGGACCCATGCACATCCGCCCTTCAGGTACATCTCGAGGTCGATGCCGGTGAAGGGCTCGGGGCGTCTCGCCGCGTCGTCCACGCCCTCCCAGAACTCGGGGAAGAAGATGGAGCCCCGGGTGTGCACATCGAGGGTCACGAAAATCCTCGCGTACTCCTCCCCGCGTCGGTCAATGTGCTCGGCAATGCGTGCGCAGTCCTCCTCGGCCCCCGGAACGTAAAGAGACCCCGAAGGACTGCAGAAATCCACCTGCGGGTCCGTGACGAACAGCGCTTTTTTCTTCACGGCCTCACTCTCCTTTCTCCACTTCAGCCGGGCTTTCACCGGAAATCGATGCGGAAGAGACAGGACGGCATCGCCGTGACAAAGCCCTTCGACAACTCTACTCCTCCGTCGCACCGTGCGCCACTCAGAAAACGATCCCCGCACACAGCGCGAGGAACACGATCAGCGGAGCGGGGATCTTTCCCCAGGCCAGCAGCCCCACGGAAAGGGCCGTTGCGGCCAGGCCGTCGGGCTGAAAACCGCTCGCCCGCATGAGGATCACTGCGGATACGGCAATCAGGCCTCCGGCGACGGCGTTGATGCCCCGGAGGGAGATGCGCACTGCCCGAATCTGTTTGAGTCCCTCCCACACGGGATAGACAAAGTAGATGAGCAGAAGGCCCGGCAGGAAGATTCCCACGCCCCCCGCGACCGCCCCGAACACCTGTCGCAGCGCCGAACCTCCTCGCGCCGCCATTCCCCCTGCATAGGCGGCAAAGCTGAACATCGGCCCGGGAAGCCCCTGCACCAAGCCGTAGCCGGTGAGAAACTCCTGGTCGGTCATGAACTTCCAGTGCTGGACAAGATCGCTGTGCATGACGGGCACCACCACTTGCCCTCCGCCGAAGACCAGGTAGCCGTAGCGGTAGAAGCTCTCGAAGAGGAGGACCGGGCGGCTGTCGGAGAGATGCTCCACGAAGAGTCCGCCCAGCGCGAACAGGGCGAAGAGCACCAGATAGATCCACGGAGGCGAAAGACGGACCCGATTCCACATGTCTGGTTCGCGGGCGAGGAGAACGCTCGCGGTACCCCCCAAAAGCAGCACCGCGGGAAAGATCCAGGGAGCGCGAATGAAGTAGGTGGTGACCGCACCGAAGAGGAACAGCAGCATCGTCAGTACATCGGTGACCACCTTTCGCCCGATGCGGTATGCGGCGACGAGGATGAACCCGACCGCCATGGGACCGAGATAGCGCAGCACCCCGAAGGAGATGTTCCACGCGGCAAGAAACTGGTAGAGGAACGAGAGGATCGTCATCACCGCGAGCGCCGGAAGCGCCCAGACGAGCATGGTCAGCGCGGCAAGCCGCGGCCCCCCCACCTTGTGGCCGATGGCGACAATGGTCTGGGTGCTGGTCGGGCCGGGAAGAATGCTGCAGAGGGCAATCAGTTCGATCAGATCGGCCTCACCGAGATAGGCCCGCCTGACCACCATCTGGTCCAGAAAGACGCTCATGTGCGCCTCCGGGCCACCATAGGCGCCGAGCGCACAGAGAAACACATCCTTCAGAAAGACCGCCCTGTGGACAGGCCGATTCCCCTGTCCGGCACGCGCCCCCTTCCCCGGCGAAGGGGGATCGGTTCTTCCGCTCCGCATGCGCCACCTCCTGAACGGATCGCCCTCCAGGTCGGGAGGGAGGATTTACCGGGGAGTCATACGCTTGACGAATCTCCGCATCTTGAAGCCCAGAAGCACGAAAATGCCGCCGAAGAAGACGGAAAACACGGCGATCATCCGGAGCAGGGCCAGTGCGCCCTCTCCCGGGCGCGCCAGCAGGAAGTACCCGAAGAGCACCGCAGCGAGCCCGGCGAGGATGAGCAGCCACTCCCCCTGAATTTCCTTGCGCAGACGGATCGCCAGGGCGATTTCGAGGACGCCCGTCGCAAGCGCCCAGACGGCGATGTAGAAGAGCAGAGCCAGCGCGGTGATGCCCGGCGCGACGAAAGCGAGGCTGCCCGCGGCGACACCGACGACGCCCCGAAGAAGGAGAAGCCACCAGTGATCGTGCTCTCTGCGCCCCGAAAGGGCCGTCCAGATGGCGAGCCCGCCGTCGGCCACGGCGTAGATGCCGAAGAGCAGCACCAGCGTGGCCAGCGAGATTTTCGGCTGGAACCAGGTGAGGAGCCCGAAGGCGATGGCGGCGGCGCCCCGGAGCATCAGCACCCACCACGCCCTGGAAAGTGCTGTGGTCAACGGATTTTCGATCTTCTCCATGTCTTTTTTCCTCCTCTGAAAGTGACGTTTTTCCCTCCGTCGTGTGGCTGCACAAGTATAGCCCAGCGTTCTCCCTGTGTCAGGGGCGTCGGCACGCCGCCCGGAGTCGAAAACAACTCGGCCGCATTGACGTTTTGCGCAAAGACACGCGGCACTGCAAACGCAGCAATAGGCCATAAAAAAGCCGTGGCGTTTTCCGTGCATGCACGGAAAACGCCACGGTGGCCCCGGGGGGAAGGCGGGGCTCCTTTCGGGGGACGACCGTTGCCCCCGCCTGTCTTGCGGTGACGCTCACCATCACGTCACCGCTCTTCTGTACGTCGCTATTTCTTGGGCTCTGCGTCGGTGTCGCCGAAGCCCACCGCCTCAAGCCACTCCGTGGGATAGCCCACGTTCTTGTAGGTGCCGTCGGGCTGCATGATCATCCCGTCGTAGTACTTGCCCACGAGGGTCCAGCCCAGTTCCCACCAGTCCTCCAGCCCCTTCGTGAGGGTCTCGTTGACGTAACGGGTCACGTAGGCCACGGCCTGCTTGGGATCCTTGCCGTAGAGTTCCACGGCCTTTTTGTCCACCTGGGGAAGTTCCAGGAAGTACTTGTTCTCGTGGAGCCGCTGAGCCTCGCGGATGTCCTCGATCATGTAGCTGAACTTGAGGTCCACCCAGTTGGAGACGAAGTTCCAGGCCCACCATGCGGATTCCCTGTCGAAGACGTGGCGCTTGCCCAGGGTGTAGGGCTTGGGCACTTCCGTGGCGCCCGCGTAGATGGGCATGTAGAGGGTGGAATGCGGTGCGTCCTCGCCGAACCAGAGCACACCCGCGAGCGGGTCGGGCATGTCGGGACGGACCTGCCCCACGAAACTGTAGGAGCAGCGGAAGATGGAGATGGCCCGATCCCAGTCGTTGCCCTTACGGTTCTCGGGGCGCGCATCCTTGGGGGTCTGGTAGCGGTTGGGGTTGCCGAAGGGGCCTGCGGCAAGGCCCTTGGTGAGATCGAAGCGGGTTCCTTCCAGATAGTCCCGGTTGACCGCCATGAGGTCCTGCACGGAGAGCTTCTTGGGAGGCTTGATGACCAGCGGATACTGCTCCGCCGCGGCGGGATCGAGCTTCAGCTCGGGGGCGATGAGGTTGTAGACGCGCCATTCCCGGCGCTGCTGGTAGTAGGGCGATCCATAGGGCTGGGGATTGTAGATCTTGTGGAAGACGAAGGGTTCGCCCTCTTTCCACCATCCCATCTCCTCGGCGAAACTCTTGAGGTTCGAGGAGTACATGAAGTTGTCCTTGTCGTTCCAGTCGATCTCGGCGATGCGGGCCCGGTTGGAGCCCATGGCGAAGCCGTCGTCGGGAATGCGCTGGGCCACCCAGACGGCTCCGGGCTTGCCGCTCTCGGGGGTCCAGAGAGGACCGGGGCCGCAGATCTCGAAGAGCCAGATCTCGCCCTTGGTGTCCGCGATGGAGAGTGCTTCGCCACCGTCGGCGTAGCCGTACTTCTCGGCGAGTTCGCCCATGACCCTGATGGCATCCCGGGCCGTGGCGGTCCGCTGCAGCGCCAGGACCTGGAGCTGTTCGATCATCATCCACGCCTTGTCCTCGTTCAGGTTCTCGTCACGGCCGCTCCAGGTGTACTCGCCTATGATGAGCGATTTCTCGTTCATGAAGGGATAGCCCGTGTGGAAATAGGTGTAGGTCTTCTCCACCTGGGGAATCTCCCCCACCTGGACGAGTTCCTTGTTGGGGCGGGTCATGTAGCAGATGTTCTTGTGGATGGGGACCATTTCGCCGGGTTTGTGGGTTCCTCCGGGGATGACCTGGATGCGGTGATCGTACCACCCATCACAGGTGTGGGTGGTCATGACCGATCCGTCCACGGTGGCGTTCTTGCCCACCATCATGACCGTGCACGCAAACGCGCTCGAAGCGACGAACACCAGCAGTACCGTCAGCAGGGTTCTGCGAAGCCATGTCCCGTTGCGCATGAAAGCATTCCTCCCTTTCTCCTTCGTGATTCCGGTCCGGCACGTCCGAACCGGCTTCCTTCGGAACGCTGCCCCGAAAGGCCGTTCTCCTCTCCGGGCAATTCCGCGTTCTTCCGAAGAATCTCAGGCCATCCCCGCGCCGTCCTCTCCCCTCTTTTTCTCCATCACCCCCGATACAGGAGATGTCCTCCGCCGGCCTTGCCGAAAACGTCACTCGTAGAAGACGCGGTCCTCGGAAACGCCCGAGGGATCACGGAAAAAGGCGCCCAGCCCCTTGTCGACGAGTTCCGCGTACCGGGGCACGCCGGAGACGAGAATCTGCCGCTCCGGTGTCTCCATGGTGTTGAAGGTCTCCAGGGTCTGGAGCACCGTCGAGGCATGGCGCCCCACCCGCACCGCGATGGGCCAGCCGCTGTCGTCCATGGGGGCGTAGAGCAGGCCGTGCTCCCCCGCCTTCTTCACGAACTCGTCCTTTCCCTCCAGGAGCAACGCCTCGTCGGTGATGCCCCGGATGCGGTCCAGAAAGGGTTCCGCCACTTCGAAGATCATGGACATGGCGTCGGAGTTGTCTCCCACCTCGCGGTGGGACAGCCCCCGGAGCGCCACGGGGGAGAACTCCATGCCGATGGGAACGGGAAATTCCTGGGCGGTGAGCACCATGGAGGTCATGGCAGCCACGCCCTGGGCCTTCTCGTGGGCGACGATGGTGTTCTCCACGGGGTATTCCAGCTCCGCCTCGTGGAGATCGATGAACACGTCCACCTTCTCGCTGCGGATGAGTTCCATGAAGGCGAAGGTGGTCCGTTCCGTGAGGAGTCCGCCGGGGCGGCCAGGCCAGGTTCTGTTCAGGTTGCGGATGTCCATGTAGGCGAGCATCTGCTTCGTCGGGTAGTGCAGGTAGACCTCGGGGTCGGGCCAGGAATCGAGGGGGCTGGAACAGCGGTCTCCCATGCGGTAGGTCTTTTCTCCCCAGGGGGTCGGAATCCGGTAGAACGTCGGATAGGCCTCGCCGTTCCGGGTGTAGGTACTGGCGCTCCGGTTGCCCCGGATCACCACGAGAAGCCGCCCCTGCTCCACTCGGGCGTTTTCCACGAAGAGTTCCGCCGTGAGGTTCGCCGCGGGCTCCTCCGGATGGGTGCCGCCGAAGACGAGCACCGTGGCGCCGGGTTTGCCGCTGTCCAGGAAATAGATGTTGCAGTCGTTCACCGTCCCTTTGACGCCGGGATGGTAGTCGCCGAGGGTGCGCACCGCCGTGACTCCTTCTCCGGCCACGACGGGCTCCCGAAAGGTGCGGTGGGCGCGGAATTCCCGCCCGGCCACGACCATGAAGACCACCGTTATCAGAAGGCTCAGGGCCTTCACGAGCAATGTTCTCCGTTCCACGGCGGGCCTCCTATTTCACGCGCAGCAGGCGCAGCACGAAGGGAACGAGGATGATGCAGTAGAGCACCGCGTCCTGGGCGTTCCGGGTCCGGAAGAAATTACGGCACAGCACGACGCCGAAAAGGGCCGTCATGGCATAGTAGGCGGCGGTGACCAATCCATTGAGCGTGATCATGGCTTATCCTCCCAACACGGCGCCGATGCGCGCGCTGTAGACGAGAAAGAGCGTGGCCAGCGCGGCGATGAAGGCCAGCGGCACCAGACAGGTCTTCACGAATCCACTCCAGTAGTTCCCCTTGTAGCCGAGTTCCAGCACCGCCGCCCGCCCCACCACCGCCGTGGGAGGCAGGCAGTCCCCCAGGGGCCACAAAACCGCCATGGCCGACAGGGCAACGACCGGATCAAGCCCCTTCATGTTGAAGAGCATGATGAGGGGCACTCCCAAAAGGGGCGCCACCGCGTACTGGAGCATGCCCTCCGAAACGGGGAGGATGAGGAACAGGGTGGCGTAGAGCACCGACAGGGGAAGGGTCACCACCGACAGGGAGATGAGGCCCCGTGCGCCCGAGAGGGCCATCACCTGGATGAGCGCTCCCACCACCACCATGATGCCCACCAGGGGGAGCAGCGCTTCCACGGTGTCGCCGAGGATCTTCCACAGAGGGAGTTTCCTGGGCGAGAGGAGGATCGTCATCCCCGCGCAGAGCAGGAAGATGAGGGGAAGGCCGAGAACGGGCATGGAAAAGGGAGCGAGACGTCCCGCGACCACGAGGAGCGCCAGCAGGAAAAAGGGTGCGAGCACCCGCCCCCACCCCATACCCTGGGGAGCCTCGGGAAGCGCCCGGAGCACCTTCTCCACCTCCACGGGCTTGCTTCCTCCGGCGAGGAAGAACATGGCGAAGAGCGCGCCCGTCACGGAGAGAATGCCCAGGGGAAGGCCGAACCCCGTGTAGGGCATGTTCGCCCCCGCGGCGGCCATCATGGCCCAGAGATTGATGGGCGGTGCGGCGGCGCTCATGGCGGCACAGAGAAAGACGATGGCCACCCGCCGGGTCTCCTCCACGCCCATGGCGGCGAGCACCGCCCCCACGAGGGCACCCACGGTGAGCACGCTCGCCGCTCCCGAGCCGGTGAGCGCCCCGGGAATGAGCATGACCAGGGTAAGCAAGAGCAGGCACATGACCTTCCTCGTCGCGAAAGTGGCGACGATTCTGCGGACGATGAAGGCCACGCCTCCGGACTCCTTCACGAGGGTCATGAAGAACGTGGCGGTGAGAAAGATGAGGCACACGTCGAAATAGGTGAACGTGCCCTCCACGAGGTGGCGGATGAGGGACAGACCGGCGCCGGAGGCGAGGCCACCCGCCACGGCGGCGAGACACATGGAGAGTTCCGTGCTTATCCGGCAGAGTTTGGCCACGAGAAAGGCCCCCACAATGACGGCGAGCACCAGGGACGCATGAGCGAACATGACCGACTTCCTTTCCGGGCATCTCGGACGTTTCCGCCCGCACAGCACCTTCCCCTCTTCCGGGGAGGCATCCCGCGGAGAGGCCTCCCCGGGGGGCGCTTATTTCAGCTCCGCCAGGGCCGCCCCGATGCCCAGGGCATCCTTGACGACCACGAGGGGTTTGTTCAGCTCTTTGGAGTAGGCGGTGAAGAATCCGTCCTTGTCGCTGTCCTCGATGATGAGGATCATATCCGACAGGGGCATGACGGCCTTGATGGAGGCCTCGTCGGAGGCATCGGTCCTGCGGGCCATGCCCTCCACGTGGGCGCCGACGACCAGCATGCCCTCCTCGCGGGCGGCCTTGACCAGTTCCTCGATACGGGCGATTTCCTTGTTCACGTCCGTACCCGCCGCACCCATCCCCTTCATGCTCGTTCCCGTGGTGATGATGAGTGTCTTGTACCCCTTGCCCCGAAGCCCGTCGGCGGTGAGTTTATTGTCGCTGTCCGTGGGCATGAGCTTCGCCTGGGCGCAGGACATCTTCACCATCACCGCTCCGGGGCTCTGTCCGCAGGTGGTGACGGCGATGGGGGGCTCGATGGGGGCCGCCTGAACCGCTACGGCGGCAAAGAGGAACACCGCCGCAAGTGCCAGGCCCGCAAAAATCCTTCCATTCTTTCGTCTCACGAAAAACGCCTCCTTCACTGTTGCGACCTCCGTCGGAAGGCGCCCTTCGAGTGCCTTCCGACGGAGGTCTTCTGTCAGGATTTCTATTTTCCCTTGTTGTTGTTGTACGTCGAGATGAGCTGCCAGTTCAGCTTCCACCAGGTCTGTTCGGTCTTCTCCATGCACTCCTTGGTGAAGTCCGTGAGAAACGCCTTTGCCTTCGCGGGATCCGCCGCGGCCAGCTCCGCCGCTTTCTTGTCGATCTCGGGGATCCGGTCGAAAAAGCTCTTCTCCAGAGGCGCCCGGACCGCCGTGAGGTCCGCCATGGCTTCCTGGTAGCGGCGGTTCACGAGTTCATCCCCCAGGATGAAGGCCCACTGGGTGGACTTGAGGTCGAAGGCGTTCCTGTCGAAGGTGCGCCACGTCTCGGGCGTGTCGGTCACGCCGTTGTAGATGGGAACGTAGCAGGTGGTGTGGGGATTGTCATAGCCGAACCAGAGGATGGTCCGCAGAGGATCGGGCACGTTCGCCCTGGCCTGGGAGACGAAGCTGTAGGCGCAGTCCCATTTGGACACGGGCCGGTTGTAGGGGATCCTCAGGAGCTTGCGCATGTCCTTCGTGACGAAGGGAGTCGCCAGGGGGCTCTTCACGGACTTGTCGCCGTCCCTGATGAACCAGGCGGGATCCTCGTACATGTCGAAGGGCGTGTCCGCCATGTGGGAGCGGAGCATTTCCATCACATCCTGCACGGAGATCTTCTTCTCGGGCTTGATGGCGAAGGGGTAGGACATGGTCTCCGCGTAGGGATCCCACTCCCGGGAGGGTGCGAGGATTCTGTGGATCGTGTAGAGGCGGTTCCGGATCCACATGGAGGAGAGCGACCAGTCGTCGTTCCCCGTCAGCGGCGAATAGGCCTCCTGCCAGATGAAGGGTTTGCCGCTCGCGGGGTCGTACCACCCCTGGTCGATGGCGAACTGCTGGTAGTTCCCGGAGGCCATGAAGTTGTCCGCGTCCTCGGGGTGCACCTCCCGGATGCGGCTCATGTTGGGCACGACCACGACCATGTCGTCGGGAACTCTCTGGGCAACCCAGATCGCGCCGGGAGTCTTGCTCTCGGGAGTCCACATCATGCCCACGCTGCGCAGCTCGAAGATCCACGCCTCGCTCGCGTCGGTGACGGTGAGACACTCCCCCTCGGAACCGCAGGAAGGCAGGAAGCCGTAGGTCTCGGCGAGTTCGCCCATGACCTTGATGGCTTCCCGGGCTGTCTTCGCCCGCTGGAGGGCGAAGACTTCGAGCTGCTCCACGGTCATGATCGCCTTGGCGGCAGGCCGGAAGGTCTTCAGCTCTTCCTTCTGGCCGATGGTGGTCTCGCCGATGGCCACGCCGTGTTCGTTCATGAAGGGATAGCCCACGTGGAAGTAGGTGTAGGTGGTCTCCACCTGGGGAATCTCGCCGATCTTGACGGGACCGCCCTCTTCCTCGGCGGTGATGTTCCAGTAGACATCCGCCATGGCGCCCTTGGGGAAGGTCGCGCCGGGGATGGTCCGAACCTGAGCGTCGTAGAAAGCGCCGTCGGCGGTGTGGGAGGTGATGACCGAACCGTCCACGGTGGCGTCCTTGCCCGCCACGACGTCGGTGCATCCGAAGGCTGTTGCCGCGACAAGCACGAACAACGCGGCGAACAGGCTTCCCGTGAGCTGTTTACGAAGTCCTCGCATGATACATCGCTCCTTTCCCTTTACTCGAAAAATCCAATCCGCCGTGCCTGAAGCAAAGTTCCTACGCTCCCGTCACGGCGTCTGACAGGAAGGAAACACGGAACGCGCCTTTCTCTCTCACCCCCCCTCAGTCGCGAACCCCGGATGGACAGAACACAGCACATCCTGCCCGCCTCATCCCGAAAGCGCACATCCCTCCATACGCCCTGTGCACACAGCCTCTTTCACAAAGCACCCGCTCCCCACGCCGTGAAAGCAGAACGCCGGGCGGTACGCCTTTCGAAAGGACGGCTCATGTTGTTTCGGCACAATGCAAGAGGAAGGTCGCTTCCGCGCCGGTCTTCTCCGGAACCTGCACATGGGACGCGCCATCCCGCCGCTTTGGGCTTCGGGCACGGATCTCGTCGGAATCGAGGAAGTTGTTCCCGTCATCGCCTTCCTCCGGAAGGCGGGGGATGCGTCATGTCTCCCGGAGCGGAGGGACGAACTTCTCCGGAGGGACCACCAGGGGCAGCACGAGGTAGGAGCGTGCGGGGGTTCCTCCCGTGTGGATCGTTCCGTCACCGTTTTCCGGGGAGTTCTCCAGGTCGAGGAACGCGAGGGACGCGTCGGGCCGTGCGGAGAGAACCACCCGAAGGCGCTCTCCCTTGCGCACCAGCGCTTCCAGCGGCGAAAGGGCGACGGCCATCTCCACGGGGTGCCCCGGCGTCAGGGGCTCCGTCCGGGAAAAGCCGTGCAGGGGGAAATACCGCTCGCTCTTCCGCGGATCGAGGCGGCGGAGGCTCCCCCGGAGCCAGCCTCCGGAGAGAGGGCGCCCCTCGGGTGGGTTTTCTCCGGACATTGCCGCGGAGGAACATGCGGTCCCGCCCACGACCTCCACCGCGACGAACACATCCAGCTCCGTCCTGCCTGACGACAGGGAGAGGAACGCCGTGACGGGTCCCGAGAACAGGCTGTCTTCCTCGAAGGGAGCGCTCTCGAAGAGCACTCTTTTTTCCGGCCCGCCGGAGAAGGGCATTTCCGCGGGCGAGGTGGCGTAGGTTTCAAGGGTTCCCACGGCGGCGTTCAGGTAGAACCGCGTCCAGAGTGTCCGCTCGCCGGGCCACAGGGTCTCGCGGCGCACCTCCGGAGAGGATTCTCCGCACCGCAGCAGGACGGGATCGGCGCGACTCTCCCGAAGAGGCAGCCGCTTCAGATGCACATCGAAGAACCGCCGCGGTTCCTCCAGAAAGGCACCGACAAAGAAGGGGTCCAGCGTCGCCGAGGCGGTGAGGAGCAGGCGTTTCTCAGGCGAGAGGGCATTCCGGTACATCTCCAGACTTCCCCGAAGGGTGGAGATTCCCGGAACGGCGCGCCCTCCCGTGAGAAACGGCAGTGTCACCGCCGAGGGCGACAGGGAGTGATTCGCGTAGGCAGGACTGTAAAGGGGTGCGTGGGGTGGGTTTTCGGAGGCGGCAAGTTCCCGGAAGAGGGGAACGTCCGGAGAGAACGAACCGCTCTCGTCCCGGAAGAGGCGGGAGAGTGCGCGCCAGAGCGCCTTCGCGGGAATGCCTCCCGGAAAGAGCAGGTCCCGATAGAGGTCGATGCCTCCCTCCAGGGCGATCACCGCCCGCAGCGAGGGAGGTGCGAGCGCCGCACCCCACCACTGCTCCTGTGCGGCGAGCCCGACGCCCCAAAGCCCTACCGCGCCGTCGCACCAGGGTTGTCCCCCCGCCCATGCCACAAGGTCCGCCACATCCTCGCCGCTGCGGGTTCCGGGAAAAGCCCAGCGCCCGGGGGAGTCCCCGGTCCCGCGGGAACCCGCCAGGAGCACCGCATAGCCGAAGGATGTCCACGATTCGGGGTCGGCACCGCAGGCGAGGAAACCGGGAAGAACGTCTCCGGAGAGAGATGCCCCCGGGGCGGGGAGACTGGACTCGTGCGGACGACTCCGCCGGATGTCGGGGCCGCAGCTTGCGACGACGGGCCAGGGGCCGTTTTCCCCGGGAAGGAAGAGCGTTCCCGAAAGGAACGTTCCGTCCCGAAGGGGTATGCGCACCGTCTCTTCCCGAAGAACAGCGAAGACGCCGTCGGGTGCAGCGACGACAAGACAGAGAACCAGGAGAACCGGAGGCAAAATCCCCAGGAAACGGAGGTATCGAAAACGCCCCCGCGTCTCCGCCGAGGACTGCGCTTCCTTCCTCTCTCTCCGCCGGCTCTCCATCGTACCCGCTCTCCATCCTGCCCGGTCCGTTTCTCTTTCGAGTTTCACCGTTTTTCCGCGAGTGCGAAACTACAGAACGCTCCTGGTTCCTTTTTTCGTCACACTTCGTGACTCGCTTCACGCAGCATTCTACTCTTTCTTTTATTTTCGGCAACACCCGATATGCGTCAAGCACCATCCGCCAAGACACTCTGTATGCCATTCCGTTTTCCGGGGCATGGGCGAAAGTCCTCCGCAGGCTCCAGGAAGACGGAGTGCTCGTAGGGAAACGGTTCGAGCGCTCTCGGCAGGAGCCCGTTGGCCCATGCGAGGAAAAGCCCGTAGTTGATCGCATGCACACCCAGCCGCCGCAGAACGTTCAACCGATGGACGATCTTCAGGCGTGTCGCCATGCATCCCGCGCAGGTGATCACCATGAAGTACTTTCCGAGTTCCTCCTCGGGCGGAAGATCGCGGGCAAAGGAAAATTCCGCATCCATCCGCACGAGCTGCTTGAAAAGCCTCGGAATCTTCACCGTGCCGATGTCGTCCGCCTGCCGATGATGACTGCACGATTCCAGCACGAGAATGCGGGCACCGGGCGGCACGTCTGAGAGCGCCCGTAAACCCCGTATGTACGTGACGAGGTCCCCTTTCTTGCGCCCGAAGAGAATCGAGAAACTCGTCAGAGGCTGATCCTCGGGAATGTCGGCGGCAACCTTGCTGAAGACCTGGCTGTCGCAGATCACCACTTTGGGACGCACCGAAAGGGCACGGTAGAAGGAGAACAGCTCCCGCTCCTTTACCACCAGCGCGCCGCAATCCCGGTCCAGCAGGTCGCGGATGGTCTCCACCTGGGGCAGGATCAGCCTTCCCCTGGGAGCCGCCAGATCGATGGGCGTCACCAGAAGGACGAGGTCCCCCTCGTGAACCAGTCCCTCCACGGGAGAGATCTCCGGCTCGATCTCCTCGGCGACGGAGAGGAGCAGTTTGCGCAGATCGTTCACGCCGCTGCCGGAAAGGTTGTCCACCGCCACCGACGGCATGCCCCGCAGCGCGTCCGCCTTGGAGAGGTCCGGGGATCTGTCGGCGAACGTGTAAACCACGACGAGGGGGCGGTCACGGACGCGGGCCTTTTCGAGCAGCGCCTTCTCCGACGCCGAGAGCGGCCGATCCCCCGGCGTGACGAAAAGAAGCACGTGTCCTTCCTGAAGCACTTCCTCCGTGCGCCGCCGGCGAAGCTCTCCGATGCCGTGCTCGTCGTCGTCGAGTCCGGCGGTGTCGGAAAACGCAACGGCACCGAGAGCGCCGAGTTCGAAGCTCTTCGTCACAGGATCGGTGGTCGTGCCGGGGCGCTCCGCAACGATGGAGATCTCCCGACCGAAAATGTTGTTCATCAACGACGATTTGCCGCTGTTGCGGTCACCTGCCAGAACGATGCGCATCTGTTCCGCGAGGGGTGTGCCTTTCATGCGTCGCCTCCGTTCATTCCCGCGAGGGACCCGGGGGAAAGCAGTTCCCGAATCTCTTCGGGGGCTTTCCCTGTGGCCTCCGCCGCCAAAGCGACAAGCTCCTCCAGGGAAGCAGGAAGAGCCTCGCCATTCTCGTACAGTCTTTTGACGCAATGGTAGCCAAGCTTCGGCCCGAGGGCGTTCATCATCGCGAGGGACCCCGCGAGATTGCGCTCGATCCGCGTCGCATTCACCCGGAGCCCCCCGAGGAAATCAAGGCGGAAGGAGGAAACGGCCCGGACGAGGGAATCCCCGGCTTCCAGCAGAGAGGCGCACAGATGGGGCAGATAGGAATTCAACTGCAGCGTCCCCAAGGCAACGTACTGCCCCACCTTCCACGCCTCGCCCTGAATGTGCACCGCAAGGCCGCGCACGTGCTCGAGAAGCACCGGGTTCGTCTTCGCCGCCATGATCGACGATCCCGCCTGTACCTTGGGGTGCTCCATCTCGCCGGACATGGACGACGTGTAGAGCAGAAAATCGCCGCACATCTTGAACAGGTTGATCGCGCAGAGAGAGAAGCCGTTCGCGAGCTCCCCCCACTTGTCGAGATGGGCTGTCTCGTCCGGAAGGTTCTGGCTTCGGCAGAGGGGCAGTTGCGTGACGGACCGGAGCGCCCGCTCCGCCGCGTGGATGTACGGTCGCGGGGCGGCAAAACACGTGCCGATGGCCGTGCCGCCGAGAGGAACGGTGCGGATGCGTTCCTTCAGTTTGTTCATCCGCCAGCGGTCGCGCTCCACCGCCCCCGCCCAGGCACCGAACACCTGCCCCAGCGTGATGGGCAGCGCGGACTGCATCTCCGTGCGCCCTTCCATCAAAAGATTTTCGAACCGCCGCTCCCGCTCCACCAGCGCTTCCTGCAGCGCGATGACCTGGTTCTCCGCGAGACAGAGCAGCCGGTAGAGCGCGATGGTGACGGCGGTGGGCACCACGTCGTTGGTCGATTGATGGCGGTTGATGTCCTCGATGGGATCGAAGCGTGTCTCCAGGTCTTGCCCGGCACAGAAGGAGCATGCCAGGGAGGCCAGCACCTCGTTCATGTTCATGTTGAGGCTCGTTCCCGCCCCTCCCTGGAAGAGCGGCAGGCGAAAGAGGCCGTTCCTCCGTCCCGAGGCCACGTCACCGCAGGCGGCTTCGAGCGCGGCGAAGGCTTCGGGGGACCATCGCCGCTCCGTCTCCTGCACCGCCCGGAGACAGGCGAGCTTCACCTCCGCCAACGCTCTCACGAGCGGCGGCGGCGTTCTTCCTTCGCCGAAATTGCGCAGCGCGGCGGAGGTTTCGGGGCCGAACGTCACGTCATCCCGCATGGCGCAACTCCGCACTCCTGGAGTCTCCCCGGTCGAAGACCAGTGCCTTCCCCAGTCGAAGAACGCGCGCGCTCAGGCAGCTCAGGCAGGCGGAACCGTCCTCGTCCAGGCACACCTTGCCGGGATAGAGAAGATAGTGCCGCTTCACCTCCGAGGGGGACAGGTTGGGCATAAGGACATTGGCACCGGAGAGCAGCATCTTTTCTCGCCCGAGAGGATCGATGGACCCCGCCGCGGTCGTGGCGGGCATGTTCGCCATGGGCAGCAGCAGACGCACCAGCGCCACCGCCCGGAGCGTCCTTTCGAGGGAGGGAGGTGCGTCGCTCCAGAGCGGCGTGTCCGGATGGGGAATGAAGGGACCTATGCCCACCATGTCCAGTTCGAGGGTCTTGCAGAGGAGGACGTTTTCGTAGAACGTCTCCTCGGTTTCTCCGGGCAGTCCGGTCATGAAACCGGACCCTACTTCGTAGTCCAGCTCCTTCAGGTCATCCAGAGCCCGTCTGCGTGCCG